>WLWD01002103.1_pt1 | contig 50971 bp, 31 predicted proteins | sample 6712731 | NCBI WGS metagenome assembly WLWD01 (sample SAMN12718690, study PRJNA576275) | sponge metagenome | isolation source: marine sponge | host: Mycale hentscheli | place: New Zealand: South Island, Marlborough, Capsize Point | collected 2014-11-01
TATTGTTCGAACTTTTTAATCTTTGGGGCTTGCAAGAGTGTAATTTTACACAACGACGGCACTGTGGCAAAAGATTTATCTTCTGCCAGAAACACTCCAAGGAAAAATTTGTAACCACTCCTAGGCCTGGGCCAGTTATGCTTTTTTCCAACGTATTATTTATGCTCCAATTCTTTTCAAATTTTCGTATTATGCTTAGAAAATGTCATATTATGCACCTTTACTTATTATGCTCAAACAAACAGAAATAACCACGTCAAAGGTCTAATATTATGAATTAACGATTGTTGTATTGGAGCATAATAGATGTTTCTACAGTCTTCTAATGAGCTTTGTTGAGATTTATCAAATGATGTACTAAAGACAGAGAAAACTTGTTCACTTCTGACTTCTGGGACAAAAATTTATTGTGTTGTGTGTGAGAGCGACATTTCCAAAAAAAAAAGAAGGAAAAAACCACCTATTGCTGGCATTATGCTCAATGCTTTGGCACACTTGTTATGATCATACTTATGCTGGCATAATTGGCCGAGGCTAACCCCCCCCCCCCCTTTCTACACACACACGCACGCACACACACACACAATGTGAACATCAAGATAACCACATTCCAAGAACAAGTGGCTATGCTGAACAGAAAACCTAGAAGAATTACTGTGTGAATGTTGAAAACTATCGCATTCCAGGGTGGGGAAAGAACAACGATAAAATGTGTGAAAAAACTTGGTCGTCGCCAGGGAATCGAACCCAGGGCCTCTGGCTTTAGCCACCAGTGCTCTAACCACTGAGCTACGACAACCCACGACTTCCAAGCCTCACACACTTTACCTTTATACTGCTGAGTAGTACTGCAATGCCGCAGTCTCCTACTCAACAGCCACCAAGTATGTGCCATCAGAACACCTATTCGGTGTCTACCAGAAACCCCTTTCCCTCCGGAGAGGAACCAGGGTTTCATACAGAGGGTGGGGGGCACTGAGATCCCACCCCCCCAGGAAAAGTTTCCTCGCCCCAGAATTTACAGGTGTAATTCACTGAAGTCAATTTCTGATTGCTCAGGCCCTTCAATGGCGATTCGCATCAGTTTAGGTAATGTAGAATCGCTTATTCTGTTACGAAGCCTAGTTTTAAATAGTTTCATTTTACTAAAGGAGCGTTCCACACTTGCTGTGCCGACCGGGAGGACCAAAATTAAGTTCATTAGCTTGAAAATCTCTGGAAAAATATCTGTGTAAGCACTAGTAGACTCCATTTCAGCCTTGACATCTTGTAGGGTTGGTGGCTTGGTAAGCTTATTTTTCTCCATACGCTTTCTTCTCTTTGGCGAAATTCCCCCCGCCCCCCCCCAGACAAAAATTCTGTATGAAACCCTGGGAACCATAACCAGGTGGGTTGGAAAGGGTTCATAACATTCAAATTGACTTATCGCATTCCAGGGTGGGGAATGAACCAAGATAAAATGTGTGAAAAAACTTGGTTGTCGCCACGGAATCGAACCCAGGGCAACTGGCTTTAGCCACCAATCTGAGTTTTTATGACAGGTGGAAAATATGTGAATGTTGTTTCTATTATATCTGATTTACAACTTTTTTTAATAAATATGTAGTTTTAGCTGTGGGTTCTTTCAAGTCCTAAGCATTTTGAATCCAAGAATCCAAGGGGAGGCATTTAGAATCCAAGAATCCAAGGGGAGGCATTTAGAATCCAAGGGGGAGCAAATGCCCCCTTCCTCTCCCCCCCATCCCACCCCCAATTGAAACCTTGGTAACAGTCCGAAAGTTTTCATTGACTTTCTCAAGAACATTGTAAAAAAAAAACGACTATTTTAATGCCACCTTATTTAAAGTTAGTTTTTATGGGACTGGACAAGTTTCCCACCATTATGTATGACACATCCTGTGGAAATTTCACCATGTACACTGTATATTGTCTTCCTTTTGCAGTTGTGCCAGAACATGGTGCTGAGGACACTGTCTGACCAGCAAGACTTCAGCATAATTAGGCATCATCCAGGTTAGCCCCATGCTTTTTTTTTTTCTTATACAGTGTACCTTCGCTATTGGAAAATCTTTGTCCACAAGAACATGGGGAAATTTTTTTGTGGTTAGGGTATATGAAAGATTGAATGAGTCAATAAATGTTACAAGAAAGCGTGGATGCACTGAATTGTGTTCTAGAATAATATTGACCAGGAACTTAGTGATGTAATTATCCTAATTCACAATCATAAATAATTGTCTCCCCAACAAACACACACATTACACATGTAACACACATCACATGTAACACACACATGCACAACACATGCAACACACACATTACACATGTAACACACGTCACACATGTAACACAAATAGCACATGCAACACACACACATAACACATGCAACTTTTGAGCTTTTATCCTGCCCCTCTGGACAGGCTGTGTGTTGCTACAGTGAATATGTAGGAACTGGTAAATGTCCAGTTGATGTTGTTCTTTTTTTATACTTGTAGTGGAGATGTGTATGATACTGTCTTTTCTAATATGTAGTGTCCATGTCAAGATCGCAGATTGATGGGTGTGTCCTTTCATACAGAGGCTACTCCAGATAGCCATGGCTGTGTCACAGAACGTCCAATTATTCACTTTATCATTTTGTTGTGTATGCATTATTAGTACTGTACTTTTGATGATTTTTGTTATTGCTTGTTGGTTTTTTAGTGTTGTGTTGTAATGAATTGCTTAATAAGTTTAAAAAAAAAAGAAGCACTATAGTAAGTTATTGCTGGCTTCATTTTTGGGTTGTTGCATTGTATTTCTTGCGATCATAGCAATAAGATGAAGGAGAGTGTATGTATGTGTGTTGTCTAATGTGGTCCTCGAGTTAGTGCCCTGCATTGTGTGAAATTTGCACCACTTGAAAATTATGGACTGGTTTCTATTATGGGTGCTGTTGTCTCAGACTGAATGATAATGAGGGTTCTACCATGAACATCTGCAACACCCATGATGCTATTTACCATAATGAGTAGTTTGTGTAACAGTTTCTGCTCAAATTGCTAACACATTGTGACACTTGCAATTGCCCGATTGCACACAAATGCTTTTCTCCTTCGGATCATGTGCCGGTCCAGGTGCTTCCTAGCCACATATCAAGTGGTTGCCAGTGAATATGACGAATTCTATCCTCAACTATGTATTCTCCAATATTCATGCACTTCCTTGTAATTGAATAATTATATAGTTGGGATATCTGATGTTGACAAAAGTTTATGATTGCGTAGCATTGTTGAAGTACTGTGACTATAAATGGGTCCAGTTTAGTTGGTTGTTGTTGTTGTTTTTTTTTGTCATTTTGCTTGTTTGTTTTGTTTTGTTTTTGGCAATTGGTAATCATAGTGATGGTTATGCGGTAGTAATGCATACATAATAATCTAAATTGACAAACTGTTCATAAGAGGGAGGGGCTGCTTTTCAGCATGCAGTACAATTCTCTTCAACAAGCTGTAATAGAATTTTCATTTCGATGAGACAAATGAGATTATTTGCAAATAAAAAGTGGGGCACCCATGTAATGGGATTCAAACTTCTGTATTGCTCATGATTTTTATAGCAACTACCTGCAGAAAACGGTCTAAATACAACAGAAAAATAAAAATTCTTCCCTAGCAACCAGACTCAATTAACCACAAGCGTGGGAAGTGTGCGAGCACCCTTAATGTAGTCCGGCGGAGCCGACCCTTTACCTTCTTTGTTGGTGGGCGGGGGAAGGAAAGGGTCTGGTATCGTTAGCCTATACGAGTTGTGCAGCAGACACTTCCATTACATCACTTTTTCTTACGTCATTCCCACGCATGCGTGAGCTATTTTTTTTGCGCGGGACTATTAGCTGGATAGATGCTATATAGTCTTTAGCTTCAATGGCTTCTTCATCTTCAATGGCTTCTTCATCTTCAATGGCTTCTTCATCTTCGACTTTATTGTCCGTTGCTGCTTCTAAGCAGGTAAGATCTGAACTTCGGCCATCTCTCAGCAAATAGCAAATATTTACGGCGTAAGCTTTTGACAGGTGTGGACGCGCGTGCTACAGTGTACGTATTATGTCATAATGCATCATTATTATGATGTAATCAGAATTCTCTGCAATCTGATTGGGGCGCAACTATAGTTGTGCCTGCACAACTCGTATATGCTAACGATACCAGACCCTTTCCTTCCCCCCCCCGCCCACCAACAAAGAAGGTAAAGGGTCGGCTCCGCCAGACTACCCTTAATGCTGACATGTGAAGTGTCTTAATTGTTTTGCACATTTATCTTCCTAGGAAGTAGCTAGTAGAGGAAAATAATGTGAAGAAATAAGAACCCCTGTGCTAAATTAATATAGTGTAAACTTACCTTGGAAAACGTTAAGGAGCAGAATACCAAAGAATAATGACATCTTAGATCTTCACTTTTAGTCTACTAGCTACTTTTCCAGCGTAGTGTCCTTCACCTGTGGGCCAAACGCTGTGATGCGGCGGCACGCCCAAAATTACTAATTACAGCACGACCTAGCTAATTCCCTCAGATGCTGCACTTACTATCCGTGCCACCTCCACGGAAAACGGGCGGGGGATAAAGACAGACCCGGAAAGACAGCCCCACAAGACCACAATAATAACTGACAAAAAACAAATACAAAAGACAGTGTAAACGGGAAATAATCTTGATGTTTAAAATTCTGAAGTAGTAGAATCAGTTTGTAGGTTTTCATCCATGAAAGGAATATCGCCAACAAAAATGTTCATCCACTGCACAAGGAATTTGTTCCACCTCCAGTCTCACTTAGCCGCACTATACCAAATTGATTTTATGTTCCTGGACAGGAAACTTTCAAACTGTAACCCCCATGGGGTGATTAAAAAAAAAAAGAAAAAAAAAAAAAATAAAAGAAAGGAAAATCCAAAGTAGGTTTGATATGTACTTAGGTTATGACAAGGATAAAAAAATGTATTCTGAGTTGTCTTTAAACACTAGGTTCAAGAATGATTTCAGGTTGTTTTCTCATTAGCAATTGATTGTAGTTCCATTATTTAATGATGTAGTATAAAATCATTCATTTTTGTTTAAACAAAACTGACCCAGTAGCTTGATCTGAGAAACATAAAACAATTCAGAATATTACCTTACCAATCCCTATGTGGAAATGGGTGTGGGTGAAAATCATGCTAAAAGTAGAATATTGGTTGTTCCAAAATAGTACAGACGCCAAAAAAACGAATCTGAAAGTTGATGGAAATAGTACTACAACAAGAATACCAATAGAAGGTGTTCATTGACAAGATAAAATCGGACCAAATCACAATTAGTGATAATACAACCTTTTTAAAGGGTTCTCCATTCTTGACTACTCCATACATGGTGACTACATTGTGATGTCTGAGCACAGTCACTCAAACAAATAATTGAAAATAACCTATTAGGATTACACTATCTTCCACAGTGTATATTTTATGTTTTTTTTTGAGATCGTCTATCACCTAAGCTTCACGCTGTTTATAGAGACCAGCTACATAAAGTTATACATAAGCTATGAAAATACAGAAAACAATAAATGGAACTGAAAATATAGCTAAAGACATAAAGGATTACAAAATGTGCTACAGTCCCAATGACTCTATCTACTTATGTGTGAAACAAGTCAGCATTAGGACTTGACAAGTTAGACATACTCAGATACTGCCCATGAAAACACCCCTCCATAATCAATTACAGTTGCTAACAAGATACAGCTTTAGCCCAATTTAGTCCTTAGTCTTTCTCATTCTCATGCAGTCTCACTTAGAAACATGCATTAACAACTCAACTTACCAGAGAGGTTTTGTATTAGCTATTAAAGTATGCTATGCCCTATCATATATAAAATGAATGTAAAGAAATTGAAAGAATTTATATTTATTACTTAAAACGATTACAATCTATCTATAAATCCAATGTTTCATTTGCTGACTCCTTCACCTGAAACAAAACAGATATAAGGCATTGTAAAGGTTTATTGAATTTAATTAACCCTTAATGGACAAACGTTGACGGTAAAGGGGTTTCAATTCCATAGTAACTGTTTGAATTAAAAAAATCAACATAAAACAAGTCACCTTATTTAAGTGTTTTCTTTGTGAGCTAAGTAGTAGTTGTAACGCACAATACTTTCACACAACTGGTCATTACCCATGACTTACCTTCATCGTAAGTCTAGTGAACAATGAATTTTCAAGTAAATACTGTTACGTTGGGCTTGTAACTATGACAAATAGCGCATTGACTTACCACTGCCACTAACTCGAATAGAAATGGAACTCCAGTAAGTTTTTAAGTTTAACCGCACCCGCAAAAGAATTTAGAGCAGCAAACAGTTCAATTTCTAGGATGTTATGGGTAATTGGCGAGCGAGAAACAATAAGGATTAGGTGGTGATTGCTGCCACTGAGAGAGCTGGAAAAGATAGTCTCTAGCCCCTAGGATCCATTTTTGTCACCATGAAATAAAAGCGTATTAGGTAAAATACATCATAATAACATTATTGTAGTTTTATGCAGCCTAACAAGGCAGGCTCGCTTGCCATTTGTGCTCAAGCAACCACTCGACGTGATATATAAACCAGAGGGTTTTGTTTAGTGAAGTTTGGGACGGGTCGAACACCGAGCTAACACAACAATACGAGTAGGTCAAAGTACAAATGACATAAGTACATCCACACACTTATATAAACCAGTGTTGTGCTTGAGCACAAATATCGAGTATGCCTGCCTATATTTTAGCTTAGTTCCTGGAACACACTATAATAGCAGTTGACCATTATTTTGAAACAAATACAAAATTACTCTCTTACGTGAGTAATGGTAACTTCTGTAGTATCAAACTTAAGCCATTCTGACTACTTCAATTACCAGTAACTCTTGAAAAAGCTCTCAGCTCAAAAAAAAAGAAAAAGAAAAGAAAAAAGCCAGTGTTGTTTATGTAATTCAGTCATCAAATATGGAGTTGCTACTAATTGAAGTAGTCAGAATGGCTTAAGTTTGATACTACAGAAGTTACTACTACTCAAGAAAATGAGGTAAGAAAGTAATTTTGTAGATTGCTGAAATTAATGGTCTTTTGTTTTTGTAGCTGAGAGCTTGTTGTCAAGAATTACCAGTAATTCAGATAGTCAAACTAGCTTAAATTTGATAATACAGAAGTTACCAATACTCAGGAATTTGAGGTGATTCGCTTGATAAGAATATCCCCAATACTCAATTGGCAACACTGTGAAGTGTCTCGCTTGCTTCACTCTCTTGCCAATAAATACTGTACACACACACATAAAAAAAAACAATTCATCCATGGAGACGACATTTTACCAGTGGAGCGCACACAGTATTGAGTACGAAAAATGGTGAGTGCTTGTATAGTTTTATGCCTCTAGCATTATACCTATAGGCTAGTAGCTATGGTAGGCAATAGTAGACTGTTTTTAGCACAAGTCTAGGCAAGAATATAGCGAGAATTTTATATGACCAGTTGAGTATTGCTAGCTATTCTTGTAGATATATTCAGTTACTGAAGCAATGACTAATCAAGGTTTATTTTCAAGGATTATATAGATAGTGTATATGTGCTATGTCAAAGCTATAATGATTATTTGGTCTAACTATACTATGTCACACTATACTATGTCACTTTTTCATTTGTTATTTATTCTGATGATACTCATTGGCCTTCATGTTCCACTCCCCCTGTTTCTACCTCAGCATTCATCATAGCTGTTGTGTTGGTCTTCAAGTGCTCTGGCTTAATGGGTGTCTATTTTGAGTGTCTTAACCACACCCATTTCCTGGACTGCCTATTCTTACTGGAATGCACTCCTCACATTCTAGCAATTTTTTTTGTCACTGCTACTTGAAGTCATTATTCGTTGAAATGATTCATTGTTGTTGTGACCTTTTAATCTAAGGTCACTTTCACCTGTCAAACTATCACAATAGTTATTATCCTCAAACATTACAGTTCTCAGCAGACAAGTACACAACAATCTAGCACCTTTTGTCAGTAGAAGCTACTGGCATTCTGTGCATGTTACACAAAGTGTTAGTAGCATGACAACCATATTCTATTAACGTACGCGCAGTCACAGATTTGTGACTCCTGTACATGTGGTTCGTAATATCTGTCACGAATTTATGACTAATGTCTGCTAAGGCTTAAACCACAAATTATTTCTTGTTTTGGCAGTATAGATTAAAATTGTTACTACTATTACTTATAATAGAAATTAATGTTATCGTTATATCACAATAGCTACGGTTGCTACTACAATTACTGATATTTTTATTAATATTATTATTGATACAATCAATTTTGCTAGTACTGAGTTTTACTAGAACTGATTTTATTACTGTTATTATCATTACAATATTTTATTACATTAATAGTTATGGTCAATTCTATAGTAATGTTACTTTAGTTACCAACCTCTTTCACCACAACTTCACCCTATCAGTACGTGGAAATTCATACCGAGTGCTGATGTCCACTACTTGGATGTAATCTGAAGCATACTCCAGCACTTCGTCACATTTCTCTGGTAAGTGGAGCTGAACTTATTCCAAAATTGCTTTCCTGGAGTTTGATAACAATAATTGTATTAATTGCATGCATGTTGTTGTATCAACAAATGGTAAGACTTATCAGAGAATAAGTGAATTAAAAAAACACAGTAGAGAACACGAACAGTAAGGCTTGATTATACTATTTGGCAGAGGGAGGCTATTTTTGGAAGTTTACACTGCAGCATACACTGCATCCTCATTTACTTAGACAGTTTTGTTTAGAAAGTTCTACTATTTGTGACACTTTTTGGTATAAGCTGACAATTTCGATACCCTTTATGAAGAACTATACTGTCGGCCTGAACAACAGGAAGTAGCTCCACCCATCCCAGAGTATAAAAGTCTACAAGCATTCACACAAACACTGGTCGGTTCAATTGTCAAGGTTGTGGCGGACACCTTTTGCACCTGCCAACCAGATCATGTGACTATCATCCCACTATATATATTTAGCTTCACTCATATTTGATTTCAGTTGTCACTAACCCGTGTGTATTGTGCGTGTGACCCCTTGTACCCTGTTGTTTCCCCGATAAAAACAACAACTATTACCGTGTACTTTTTGACTATTTATTATCATCCGCACACTGATGACGACCAATGTAAAATGGTTGAGGTGTTTGTGCATTTTGTAAATATTTTATGACCAGTGAAAATACAAAGTATACGGAACTAAAACTATTATTTGGGAACGACTAACTAGGCGCCAGTTAGCGCAATACACTGTAAGGGCCATAACTCTGGTGGCGGCGTACCACTTATTGAAGGCGGAGTTACTACTTAGCCAGCGTACTCCCTATTCACCCCCACATATACTACAATGTATTTTATTATACTGTGTATTAATGTTTCAGCACTTTGCTAATATTATTATTATTGTAATTCATTTCAAAATTTAAACTTGCACTTGTTCTTCAAAGGAACAAATAATTTTTTTAGTAATTCCTAATATTATATATGTTAAGGGTGCTGCGACATAGCAACGCGCGCGCACCCGCACGCACCACAAATAACCACAAAAATCCGCCATGCTCGCATTAGTAAAAACAACCGCTAACTTAGCTTGCGCGGGTAATTCAAAGCTTCCCGCCTTGATAAACTAACCGAGGCCCCGCCCCCGCTATAAGTTGTAAAGAGCGCAGCAGTTTGATATTGTATTTCTTGGCTTACTTTATCAGTATTGTTTCTCCCTAGAGCAGACACTTGCTCCCAGATTGTATCCAAGCTTTGACAGGTAAATAATACCGCACGAATGACTCCATTATTTTAATTTTGTATTCTTGTGCAAAACTTCTTCCTGATATATCACTCATGATTTTTTTATTTTACAGTATTGTGATGACCAGTGATAATTTTTATGAATGTATATAATAATAATGATACTTATTTTATATAAAAAATATTTTGAAATAGCCAGCTAAATATAGATGAATATTTTGTGATGTAGCTAGCTAAGGATGAATAAACAAATGAAGTGAATAGCTAAGTACAGAAAACTGTACACAAACTGAAACTGTAGAGTTTTCCAGCAGCAAAAATGGTTCACTAATCTATTATAGGTACATACACACACTGAATATGCATCTAGCTAGCTTGATAAAAGGCTTCCCTTACCTGACCATGCCGAGAAAAACACTATTAACTAGACTACAATAATCTCCTCACACTCGTTTCAGTAGGGCTTATCATCGAGAAGGAAAGGCGGCCAGATAACTGGTTTGCTAACAGAGGTAGGCGCCCGAAAGTTAGAGAGCACCTGGAACTCACTTTCCCGCGGGAATTAATTGAATCTGTTGTGGGTGTGGTTTGAAAGTAATCAAGTCTCTGCCAAAAGATCGCGTGGACTAATTTTTAGTCCTGGAGTCTATTTTGTGTTTCTTCTCAGAAACTACGAGTAGAAATGACTCCAAATTTCGTACACAGGCTGACTATGACCTTAGCTACAAAATGTTCGTTGCAATTTTTTTTGAAAGAAAAAAATTCGGGCGCGCTGCCGCGAGGATCAAATCAGCACAGTCAACTAGACAAAACAAAGCAGAATTGAGAAAAAGTACAACGAAGGTTTTGAATACAATCAACAAATGTAGCAGTAGACGAAGAATGGGCTCGTCAGCGACGGCACCCGCGGAGGAGTTGTGGATTATATACTTGAGGCTGAGGAGCTCGTAACTTGAACGAAACAGGCTCCCAAGGCCCGTTCTTTTTATTTAGTTAGTCCATTAGCAGTACTCTTTAGGATCCACCCTTAGTTGGAGCTCTACAAACACCAAGAAAAAAGTTAGTAATCCCTAGCAACCAAAATCCAATTATTGTGAATATGTGCGTGGGCGTTGTCGCAGCACCCTTAAAATAAATGTACAACTTTGGACATACCTGGGAATGAGATTTTCTGATCTTGTGTCCAGTTATTGGTACTGAAAGGAAACCATATTGACCTGGTTCACACTGTTTATGAACAATTAATTTAAAAATATAAAAAGCAACAAAGTATGTTGTGTATTATAACTACTTGTATAATCACAATAATATGGAACTGTATGAGTTAATACTTACTATTAAAGCTTCTCCATTTATTTCTGCAGCCACTAATATCTTTTGAGATGCTTTTGGGAAAATAAGTGGACCCTGAATAAAATGCAACATAAAATGTAACATAAAAATAATGTTGATAAGTGTTCAATATGTGAGAAATTTGTTAACCCAGTTAAACTAGAGTGACTAAACATGTAATAACAATAATGCTGGTGCCTTACTGTCGAATGGCATTCTATAATGAAACAAACACTGTACTATGGTTTGTTCCTATTATTCAATGCAGACAGTTGTTGCTGTTGAATCTGTACTTTAGTCAATCAAAAGTGATTTTATTGTGCTAAGTAGTTAATAACATAGATATGCAGCTTACTAGAGGAAATGTCCTATCAGCGCACATTAGTCAAGGCTCATAGGTCACTTGCCAGAGATGGTTGGCAAAATTACAATACCTGCTTTTGCAGAAAGGCAGCCCAGACAAATAACTAAAGTGGGGACAAGTGGACTTTTCCATGAGACCTTCACAGAGCCAGGCCAATTTGCCAATGCATTCTCTATGACAGTGAACACCATGTAAAGGGAACGTGCCCTGGCTTCACACAAGGTCACCTAACAGTGAATGTTCGTGGGGTGAAACACATCCTGTCAGTTATTCAATGCAAATATGGCAACACGTGCCAGTTCAACCAATGAAGGTTCAGAAACAGATGTATGGAATGCTACGGCAGTCATCTAGTATCACAATGTGGTAAAGGAGCACCACCAGCAAAATGGGTCGTCCCAGCACATTTCACTTCCGGGACGGAAATAGTTCACACATATTGAGCACCATTTGCTATATACCTCTGGGAGCAGCTAATTACGTTAGGCTACAAGGCTGTGTAGTAGTGTCTAGCAAGTAATTTAACCACAGCCTGGTACTTAGCCAAAATTCCAGAGTAAAAAGTGGTTATAGTACTAAATATAGCCCTAAATAAACTTCTGGGGCCCCAAAACTCTAGAATGGAGCTGTGAGGGATGCTTAAATTTATAGAACGATTTTTGCTTTGTAGCATGTAAACTTGTTGTGACCAAAATAAAAGTGAATAGAATAAAACATAAGAGCATAGTTATAAATTTTACTCGAGACTGGAGCATCCTTTTGCGACTTGAATAACACGCATTTCTAAGTACTTTGTGCACCTTTTCGAATCTAACTTTGAAATAAGATTTGTTTATTTTATTTAATGGGGAGGGGGCCTTAACAAACGTGTTTTAGGATAAATAAAGCACTTATGAGAGCATTTTAATATGAAACTTGTATTACTTATTCATAATTATAGTCTCATCATTAACGAGCCCTTTTTTTTCCACACTTAAAGCGCTTATGAGCATTTTAAGGGACTTTGTTGGATCATTTATTCATTCATATATTCTCTTGGTGATTTTTTTTTCATGTAAAGTGAAAACAGTTATGTACACGTAACTCTTACACATTAACCAACGCTTGCTGCGCTATAATTCACGATTATATGCTCAGTGAACCTTCTTATTTATGTGTGTCTCCTCTGCTCAGGTACTTCAACAAAGTTCTGAAAAACTCACACTTACAGACTTTTATCGACCAGTTTGTGGAACCTAACTATTAACCAGAGAAGTAAATTTTTTAATGTTATCCTATAGTATGTCCAAGTTGAGTTGGCTCGGTAAAAACCATTAATAACTTTTGAACGGAAGTAGTTACGCTTCCGGGGTTTGTACCATTCGAATGCTCGTGCCTAAGCGGTCCAGAAAATTCCCTTCAAAATCTTAGCCAGCGGAAAAGTGCAGTTCCAAAACTCAATAGAAAAGTCTATGGGAATAAATAAAAACCACACGTTTCCCGCGCTACACGCGGCGGGATTTAGTCACGCGCTCAAACCGGGCCAACCTCGTGGCAGTACCTCAGAGACAAATTGTAAACAAAAAGCAGTCGTAGTTTGGTGACTTCGTTTCTACCCTTTTGCTTGACATTCTGGTTCATATTAGGCTCAGGACTTTGTTGCTATTCAAGGCTACTTAACAAGAGCAAGCTACAATGTGAGGTACGTTTGTAACACGGGTTTTTTGTCCACTCAGATTTTCTTACCAGTTTAAATAGGGCCTATTTATTTAGAACTCAGCCAATTTACTTTTTGCTGACCAAGATAATAAGATATACAATTCATCATGGACTCTATATGCTACTGTTTATGCTTTAGCTGTCCATTACTCCTCATATCTATATTTCTCTATGGTTATGAGGATGCTATTTACCACCCTCCAAATTCAACTTATACCCACAATTTAGACATGTCATCATAAAATCATGTAATATATATTGTATATGTCATTATAAAATTATAAATATGTCAATTTTTTTTGTATAATTAAAAAAAAGTTGAAATTTAACAAGTAGAAAATATAGTAAAATCAATGAATGATTCAGTATGAAGGACAAAGTGATACTGGAATGTGTGTGGCCATAGCTAAAGGTGTAGGGTACTTCACAAGTTTGTCACACCAAGTAAGTAAGAATAGAGTTTAAATACACGCTTAAGCACACAACAATCAGACGTAACTACTTGAGGAGGCTTTCAGCCCCGGTCCTGCGCTTCATTTCCTCTAAGATTTGTACTACATTAGTAGCTTCGGATCACCCTCTGCAACCTTCAGCCAGTTTTAGCGCACAACTAGAAGCTCGTATAAACGATAAACTACATGTGATTAGTTATAACCGAGCATATATTGGATACAGCCGCGGTAAAAACTGTAGCTTCTTTTTTATTTCAACAAGTCAACTTACGGTAATAATGCGCACCTTAGGCCGGCCCCGTTTTTACTGTGGGCGTCGACGTTTTCGCGCGTTTGAGCTACTACTGTCATGTGACCTTAATTGGTTTCCGATTTCGCCAAGTGCATTCCTCTTTTGCCACATTTTGTTTGGTCGTGCCAATTCAACGAGGACATACTATACTGAAGTAAACTGAGCAGCCAAGAGTAAATCAGCCCACAGAAAATAACATGATACAATAACTAGTGATAGCGAGCCTAAAGACTATACTTTTTTTATATGAATGATTTTGACTTCTAACACTGAAGCTACTGAAAATAAGGTCCACTTTTTTTAATTTCGCATACACGGTAAAGGGATTTCAGTGCCATAGTAACAAATCTCTTGCTTGAATTGAAGGAAAAAAACAACAACAAAACAAAATGTACACGTTATTTAAAAGTTTTCTTTGTGATATTAATTAGCTAAGTAGTGGTTGTAACACACAATGCTTTGACACAACTGGACATGCACCTACACAGACAAAGAGCGCATTGACTTACCACCGCCACTTACTCGAATAGAAATGGAAGTCCTTTAAGTTTTCAAGTTTTAACTGCACCCGCAAAAGAATTCAAAACGGTAAACAATTCAATTTCTAGGGAAGGGTACTGATCGACCACATAACTAACACAAAAACGCGAGGGTCAAAGTACAAAATGACATAATACGTCCAAACATATATACAAATAAATCAACATCCCCGATTTTCGATTGTGTTACCCGTGTAAGTGTCTCGCTCGCTACGCTTGCTCGCCAATAACAGAGAAATTTAACTAGTGTACAACACAAATGAACACACAATACACTTACAAGTTGGTATGATTGCAAAACACAACAGGCACAGCGACTCTGTCTAGTTATGTGTAAAACCAGTTAGCATTGGGTTTACAAGTTAGACATACTCATGCAGCATTGCCCATGAAAAAATCCCTCCCAATATCAATCATGGTTGTTAAAGAGCACAGATTTAACCCACTTTAGTTTTCTCATTCTCATGTAGTCAAATTAGCATTCATGATTCAACATTCTTAAATCCAGCTCCACTACCAAAATGCAGGAAGTGCTGGAGTATGCTTCAGATTACATCCAAGTAGTGGACGTCGGCACTCAGTATGAATATCCATGTACTGATCAGGTGAGACATTTTATATATCTATTATTTCAGATATATCCTGGCTGTGGTGAAATCGCTATAAATATGAAAGACGAGTTTGAAGTTGTGAAGAGGTCGGTAAACAATACTGTAGAACTGACCATAACTATAATTGTAACAAAATATTGTAATGATAATAACAGTAATACAAATAGATTGATAGTTTCAATAATAAGATTAATGCAAATAACTGTAATACTATATGTTATAGTTATAAACCAAAATTGAGGTTTGTATGCGATTTATAAATCGAAATACAAACCTAATGATTTTGGTTTATAACTATTTTATAGCCCAAACATAAACAACGAGCAAAGTATAGCGTTAGCTATCTTAGTAATTGTATTAAAGTACCCAAACTCTTCATTATTCCATTTTGCTTTGATCTGCCTTCCACCATAATTATGGTTGCTAAGAACTATATCACACTTTTCCCCGCTAATACATTTTCTTACGAGCATACCAGACTGTATCCGATTTATAGTTCTTAACGACTAGCGCGGTCGCTCGGGTAACGGGCTATAAATATATAATATATAGATAGATAGATATATACTAGCTGTTTTTATCGAAACCACATAGCTAATATATAATATTTAGTTATTGCTTTCCCCCTTAGCTGTCTTTCTCATTTGCTATTTAATTAGTTGGTACAAGTATAAATGTTATTGTTTTCATTTATGTAATAACTTGAAATAAAATTACGCATAAAGTACAAAGTCGGATATTTTATATTATATAGGTTACTAACACAACTTATTATTACCTGACCACTATTTAAAAGAATGTGGACTAACAAAATCGGGATATATATCAATCGACTGCTACGAGCGCCCTGGATCCAACACCACCGAGTACTATTTACACGACCTGAGTAGCGTTGCGAAGTCTTATGTACGAAGAAATGGGAGGACGCTATTAGGATCAAATACTGGTGTACCTTAAGCAACTATGAACAGATTTGAAGGTGTCTGATGGTGATGTCATTATTAGCTCATTTTATTTTATGTATGAAAACGATCATATTACACATCCAATGTCACATTGTAGCTTACAGTTTCGGTATAATGTATTTTTGTTCCAATAACCCTCAGATCACATGCGTGAGAGGGTACAGAACTCAATTTGTAAGTAATTTAGTTATTCTGTCACTTAACAAAATGTGGATCTCTCAGATGGCACCCTCCCCAAGATTGAAACAAATATCAAAATAATTGCAGTGGACATTTCAAGTCCCTTCACGCCGCACTCACGTGAAGAAATAATTTGTTGCAGCTCGCTGCAGTTTTGCATTACACTATATTCTCAGCGGTTTAGCCGTGTACTTGGAGTTTCCCGTTGGGATACTGGTGAGGCGAGTGTCTAATGTATATTAAGCATCTTATGAAGATAGCATAAAAGTCTACCGTTTCATTTAACTTGTTTGCACATCGACTTGATCAAGTTTTACATATTGGCATACTTATATTTGTACTACTCCACAAAAATCATTCATTTTGTCTTTGTGATAGGTAGTTTGCTATAGCGACTTTTTACCTTCCCATTAGGGGGGAGGGGGAAGGAAAGAGTCCAGTGAGAGCTCCGCGTCGGGGATTCATATTGGAGTTACTATAGTGGCGCCCAATCAGATTCCAGTATTCATGAGTAGTGGCATTCCATTGAGATTGTACTAATGCACACAAATTTAAAGTGAACGAACGTTTCTACTCAGTGCAGGCCAATCTATTCAAGGACAATGATCAAGACCAAAAAGTACTAAACAGGAGGTGGGATGGGCCTTCAACTATGCCAGAACATCATGCTGTTTAAGCTATTGTATATAAAACCTTTTTTTTACCTCCTTATGGTGCTAGATTGAAATATAATTTTGTGCTGGTGCTGCTGTAGAAGTAAGTGTTCTTGGTCAATAATACAGAGGTAAAATAATATTAAAATTGGATGCATTGATGGTGTTATGACAGTGCTGGAATAATCATGATCAGATATACTGGAGCTGAAACTGGATTTGTTGGAGTTGAAAGGGAATGTATAGAATAATATGGGATTTAGAGGAGCTAAATTTACTTTTGGCATATCTGAGTTTGCAAGAGTTGGTGAGATCAGGTTGTGCTTGTGAAAGAGACATGTGCAAAGTTACTACAGACTGGTGTGAGCAGAATATTTGTGCAATTTACCAGAAAAATCCCTGGATCCATCTACACGGTCTACTTAACCTGAAGAATTTGCATTAAACATCATGAATTTCTCCTATGTACCTCCTTTCAAGATGTTAGTCTTAGTTCTGTCAACGTACTTTCCTACCCATCGTGTTAAAAGATTACCTGTAACAAGTATCACCAGCATGATAAGATGATAATAATAACAATAACAATTTATATAACAGTGCCTGGACCGCCCAAGACGAACGTACTCATGAATGTGTGATAATGAGCTAGCATGTGCATACTCACAATACTCTTTAACCCCGCTTAATTACTGGATAAACCTAGAGCTCAAGACGAACTAATTAGCAACGGGAGGGCAGCTTTCTGAACTATTGGGAGTAAACCATGAAGCAGTTCTAAAAGAAGTAAAGGGTTTGGCTAATTTGCAACCTAACTGGGTACAGCAATTAAGGATGGCCACACACTGCCTACGCAATTTTTTGTTGATGTTTGCTATGCACGATTACTACTATTGTACACTTACAGAGGCTTCTCTACTACAACACAAGGACGAAGTAGCTGCCAGAAGGCACCGCTCACTAATTTTAGAGCGAAGCTGGAGGAATATCTGAACAACCAGGGTCATTATCCAGCTAGGTATTATTTTAACGAGTCAATACTCCATCCAGAGGCAAAAGAAGGTAACATTGTTCGACAAACACATGATCGATATTCCCTGAAGTTAATTTTGTGTCATTTTTTTGGAACTGAAGCTAAAGAGATTGTCAATAGACTTGAAACCGATGATGCCGAAACACTTGCTTAGTCATTACTTGACTATCACTTGCTGAGTTATTGGTTGCTTTGTAACCTCAGATTGAAATAATGTTGATTGAAGGATAATAAGGGGAGGGGTAGGTAAATGGAGGGATAGGTGGATTGATAAATAAAGAATTGATAAGTGGAGGAACAGATAGAGTGAGGGAGAGACTGATTAATAATTAATAAATCAAGGTTGCCCAAGAACGCTGTCAGTTGTCCAATGTCCTTCCAGGGATTCCCCAGAAACTCTGGACATCCCTGGATTATCCGTGGATGCCAACCTATGCAATATCCCTTTGGCAGAGTATCCATGGAATTCCCAGATGCTCTGAACATCCCTGGATTATCCATGGATGCCAATCTATGTAATATCCCCTTGGCAGAGTATCCACGGATTCCCCTGGATACTCCAGACATCCCCCGATTATCCGTGGATGTCAAGCTATATAATGCACCCTTGGCAGAGTATCCATGGATTTCCCGGATACTCTGAACATCCCCGGATTATCCATGGATGCCAACCTATGTAATTTCCCCTTGGTAGAGTATCCATGGATTCCCTCAAATACTCCAGGCATCCCGGATTATTCGTGGATACCAACCTATATAATACAGTCTCAGCAGCTATCCCAGATACTCTATACTACTCTTGTAATGCAAAATAATCTGTTTTGGCGGAGTACCAGCCAACATCTACCATACTATCACTCAAAGTCTGAATTGCAGCACAAATAAACTTTTGCTATACAATTGTAGTGACAATATTTCCGTGTATGTTGGTCGCAAAGATTAAGTATTTAAAATAAAATAAAAGTTCTCTACTTGTTTAGCGAGCGATTCTCAAGTACTTGGACAACCATGAAAGTAATGATACAAATTCATTATGACTTCATCATTATCATAATATTAGAACAAAAATCCTTTAATGGGATAAGTTTAAATTTTATTGCTAATTAATTCTTTGGCTTTTTGGCACATAGCACCGCGCCATGCACTGATTGACCCAATTGAGTTGCCAAACCACGGAGTAATAGCCTGTGGTTGGGCTTAAAAAACACGCGCACACAATCCCGCCTATAACTCGCAAATTATAGTTGGCGATCTCGCCCTTACAACTCGTGGCTTTTATAGTGACACAAACTAATATTGAACTAAGGCAGCTGCTCAAAATCTATTTTTAGAGCACAGCAGCTGCTTTGGTAGTGCTAATTTACTCCGTGGTCAGAATTACCACTGGAAAATAGAACAATTTAATTGAGTGCTAAGGGAAGGCTATCAAAACAACCTAACCACTAACTTCCAGTGGTCATTAAGCTGCCAGAATGGCTCTAGGGAAGGAGAACTATCATCACAATGGCCAGGGTACCAGAGGCAAGTATAGAAAATGGGATTATAAGGTGATGGAAAAGGCCATTGCAGCTTGTACGGAGGGAATGGGTGTACGAGAAGCTGCACGAAAATTTGATTTGCCTAGAGGTAAATAGTGTTGCAAACATAAATTAAAATGACATAAGTAACTAATAGGAATCCTACAGAGTAAATTGAAAAGTGGCACACCAGCAAATGCACGTTCTGGCCCTCCGCCCGTCATGTCTTCAGCTGAAGAAGAAATGCTTGAGGAATGGATCACTCACATGTGCAAGATAGGGTATGGTCGCACCAGAGACCAACTAACATTAACAGTAAAGGCAATATTAGACAAAGATGGTCGACCAAATCCATTCACAAACAACCGTCCAGGAAAAGATTGGATGAAGGCGTTTTTGTCACGTCATCCTAAACTTACATTTCGTAAGTCTCAGAAATTGTCTATCACACGTGCAGTTTCTTGCACACCTGCTGTACTTGATATATGGTTTGCTGATTTCAAAACGTTTCTTGATAAATATAATCTTCTGGACAAGCCATCTTGTATCTATAACTGTGATGAGTCTGGTTTTCCATTGTCAAGTAGGTCTGGGAAAGTGATGGCACCAACTGGCTTAAAATCAGTACACCGAACGACAAGTGGTAGCAAGCAACAAATTACAACCCTTGCATGCTACAATGCAGCAAGAAATGTGGTCCCACCATTTCATGTCTATCCTGGGGAGCGGTTCAAGGATAACCCCCTTAGTGGTGCTGTGCCAAATTCATACATGGGAAGAAGTGATAATGGGTGGATGACAACCGATCTCTTCTGTGGCTGGGTGGCTAATCACTTTGTGAGGTGGATTCCTGCTGTGCGTCCTGTCGTTTTGTTAGTCGATGGACATGGTAGCCACATTGATGTGGAGGTATCCAAGATTGCGAAGGAGTCGCAGGTACTTATGTATCGTTTACCTCCTCACTGTACTCACCTCCTCCAACCCTGTGATGTTGGGCTCTTCAAGCCTCTGAAAAATACCTGGGACAAGGCTGTTGAGAATTGGGAAGCTGAGCATTTGGGAGAAGTGCTAAACAAGTACACATTTTCCAGAGTTTTCCGCACAGCTTGAGAAAATGCCGTCAAAGTAAGCACTCTTGTCAACAGCTTCCGAGCAGCTGGAATATATCCCGTAAATCGGTCTGCTATCAAGAATGATTCCCTTGCACCATCAAGTATATTCAGTTCCTTCTCATACAATGACAGCGGTGGTTCTGGTGATGAGGATGATGAAGACGAGGTGACAGTGAATACTTCAGCATCTGCTCTTGTTCCAAGTGATTTAGAGGTGACAGTGGATACTTCAGTATCTGCTCTTGAGTTAGAGGCGACAGTTGATACTTCAGCATCTGCTCTTGTTCCCAGTGGGTTAGAGGTGACAGTTGATCATGATACTTCAAAATCTGAACTGGCTACTCTTGAGGCAACACTGTCACCTAGTGAGTTAGAACGATATAACCGCAGGCTGAAAGAGGGGTTTAATCTGGACATTGATGAGGTGTATCTCCAGTGGAAAAGGCTAAAGACAACTGTGTCTCAAGCTTGTGGGAATGGGAGTGAGAATTCAGTTTCTACTAGTCCACACAAGTACACATCATCAGGTCTCAGTAGAGCAAACCTGTCAGTCTGTCTGCCAAGCAAGTCAGTGGCAGGAAGTTCCTCTTCAGCAACCATGTTACCAACCACGTCTACACCAGCATCCAAGACTTCAACCTCAAAGGTAGTTTCACCACCCTTTCATGAGGTGCTTGTTTATCCTAAGGCCAAACAAACCTGTGAGGAAGGGAAAGACACGCACAGCTCAATTGCCTAAACATCTGACATCAGATGAATTCGTCCAACATTGTGAGGACAAGAAAAAGAAAAAGGAAGATGAAGAGAGAGAGAAAGCAAAATGAAAAAACAGATTAGGGAAGAAAATGCAAGAAAGCGGCAGAAGGAAAAGGAAGAATGGGTGTTGATTAGGAAAAGGAAGCAAGAAGAGAAACAAAGAATGCAAGAAGAGAAACAGAAGAATAATAAAGGAAAAGGAAGGCTTAGAAAAACAAATAACAATGGCACACACACCTCTATCAATCCAGCCACCTCCGCATCTACAGGTGAAGGCCCATCTTCAGATGCAGGGCCATCGGAACCAGCTCCCAAGAGACAAAAGGTCCTCAATCAAGATAAGTGCGGTTTGTGTGGCACTGACTACACTTCAGACTCAGAGGAAGACTGGATTGAGTGCAACAATTGTGGGAGGTGGTACGAGGAAACCTGTGCTGGGGTGAAGGCTTCTGATCTTGAAGACGAGGATTGGTTTGTCACATCTGTGAAAATATATAAACAGTGTGACACCCTCTGCTATCATGCATATAAAGTAGTGTATCATAAAATGCAGTTCTATATCTTTGAAAGTAACTAAAACTCTGATTAATAATGAAAAACACATATGGCTGAAAACTGCCTCACCTGGCTGAAAACTGCCTCCAGTACTTCATTATATGATCGAGGCCCTGCTTCATGAAAAAAATAGTGACGATATCCAGTCCCACAGGGTACTTAAGCTTAGATGTTGGTCTACTTTAATATATCCTTTTAACTGAACAAAGACTTTGCATTATGTAGAAATTTTGAAAGTTAGCTTAGGTGGCTGAAAACCCCCCCTCATACGGTAATTAATAATTTTTAAATTTAATTTTTTACTAACACTTACAGTGTCCAACTTTGATGACAGCGAGTTCATGGAGGATGATGATGGCTTATTTGCGGAGGAGTTTGATAGCACCCTCAAAGATGACTTGATAGACCGCTTGTCCCTGCTCTGTGAAGACATCAAGTTTCCTCACGATGATGACATGATTTCAACATGCAAATCTACTGGCACAGTCAGTTTTTGTCATTCCGTGAGCCTTCAGATTCACCATTCTAGCTGTTCATAGAAACAGTACTATCAATCTTATCGTTTCTGATCAGTGGTCATTTGTACGCTGATCACGCTAGCCTGAGTAGTCTGCTAGGTCTGCCAAGTTGCTCGAGCACACATAGCCAAGGTGATCCAACCTCCTGGTTCATCCCCAATCAAAATTTTTCCTCTAGCCGAAACATTTCTGCTGCTGGAATTATATAAATACATTATAAATAATCAGAGTTGTAATATTAATTCTAGGGTAACAGGCATCACCTCCAATCATTTAAAGAGTAAACGGCCACTGTCTGTTGTGTTGCCAAATTTTTTAGAGTGGATTGCAAGTAACACCTCTCTAGTCAGTGAATAAACAGGGATTCCTCACTATCCGGGATTACCCCCCTCTTTTTATTCATTTATTTATTTTTAATCTATGTACATTCATTAGTCTTGGTAGCACACAACGGATCTGCTTTTGACTTCCCCATTTTGTTTGCGGAAGTTGAACGGCATAGTGAGTTGGAAATTCTCAACTTTGCGAATAATGTCCACTTCTATGACATGCTACCAGTATTATGGAAGGTAAAAATATATTATTGCAGCTAGTGCTGGGCGGTATACCGATATTTTCGGTAAATACCGGTACTTCCCGATATACCGTTATCGTACCGTAGTTGTTTTTCAATATCGGAATACCGAATACCGCGGTACCGCCAAAAAAAAACAAAACAATAATCGCTCGCGCGCAACACCCGTGGTAAAAGCAGCTGACGGAGAAAATGGCTGAAAGTTACGATTTTAGTGTGGAGCTAAAACCCAAGAAAAACCCTACGAAGTCGGCGGTATGGGCTTGCTTTGGGTATACTGCGGATAGCTCCGATGCGGCGGAGAGTCCAGTCTGTAGGCTGTGCTGGAAGAATAGAGTGTGCAAGCGAGTGAGTAGCGGTGGTGGTAATACTTCGAATTTGTTTTCTCACCTGCAGCACCACCACCCGCAAGAGTTTCTCGCGGTAAAGAATCAAGGGGCCAAGCAGCAGGGCACCAAGAAGAAAGACTCACCGTCACCAGCACCAGCCTTAAAACAGACAAGCTTGGCAGACACCAGTAAGTACTCCCGGTCTAGCCATCGTTGGCGTGTGGTTACTGATGCAGTAACATACTGCTTAGCTAAAGACATGATGCCCCTCTATTCCGTGGAAAAGGACGGATTTAGAAGACTCATCCAGGTTTTAGATTCAAGGTACGAATTGCCAGGAAGGAAATATTTTTCCCAAGTTGCCATACCTCAACTGTACTCCCGTACAAGAGATTCAGTCTTGGATGAACTAAAAAATCTGAAGTATTTTAGTGCCACCACTGATTTGTGGAGCAGCAGTACTATGGAACCTTACATTAGTTTGACAGTGCATTTTATTACTGAAGAGTGGAGACTTGACTCCAAATGCCTGCAGGTTTTGTTTATTCCAGAGGATCACACTGGAAAAAACCTTGCTGAAGCCTTGAAACTAAGTTTGGAACAATGGTCACTGCAACAGGATTCCCTTGTAGCCATCACGACTGACAATGGTTCGAATGTCATATTAGCTAGTCAGATTTTGGGTTGGAGACGTCTCTCATGTTTTGGACATAACCTGCACCTAGCTGTAACGAATGCTGTTAAAAACGACGATCGTGTTGCAAGAGCCTTTGGGGTGTGCAAGAAACTGGTGTCATGCTTTTCTCACAGCTGGAAAAAACGCCGGGAGCTGCTATTAGCTAAACAAGGGCTAGACATTCCTAAGCACACCCTAGTCACAGTAAGTTATCCTGGTTAATCTCATAATATACAGTAGACACTCACTTATCTATTATGCATAGCAAAATTTCAATAAATTCTCAACAATAAACTAATTTTATCATTCTAACGTAGTAATGAGCCTCTACAATATTATTAATAAAAATGGTGTTTGATAATCAGAAATACGCATAAGAGGGATTCAGTTAAGTGAGGGTCTACTGTATATAAGGGTACATATACACTTGCTGTAATTTGGTATTATTTCGATTCTAAATCTTTTGGGGTGTCAATTTTTTGAGTTGAAATAGTTTCGGAGTTGTCCAAAAATTTTTTTTATAGAAGTTGTCACATATTCTAAGAAATTGTCATCGAAATTAAACCAAATTACGGTACATAGAATTTTATGATTTTTAATTTAAAATAGTATAGTACATAGAATTTAATGATCTATAAAAAAAAGTTCTGTTGGGGGAAACTTCACGCACATGGATCCTATGAAATAAAACAACAATATCACTGCAATAATAAAGTATTAGTCTATTTTCCAAAATTCTAATTATTATTTGGGATGGGTAGCATACCCACACATACACATATACCCACAAACATACAGCTTGCTTGCTTATTATATATTATTATGTATGTTCATTAGGAATGTCCAACAAGGTGGGGCTCACAAATAAAAATGATAGAGAGAATATTAGAACAAGAGCGTGCAATTAGGTCGGTTTTGAGCAATGATCGCAAGTCAGTCCATTTAATACCATCATGGCAGGACATTCAAGTATTAGAGTCCATCAAATCGGCACTAAGTCCACTACACAGCTTGACTGATATTCTTTCTGGTGAGAAACACGTTACAGTATCAGCTGTGATGCCATTACTCCATCAGATGAATTCTGTGATCCTTTTGAACGGAGAATCTGATACTCAGCTCACCAAAGATATCAAGGCTAGAGTGAAGGCATATATGGACCAGAAGTATAGCGACGAAGATATTGCAATATTTCTCAACACTGCATCTTACCTCGACCCAAGGTTCAAAGAACAGTATATGGACGAAGCCAGCAAGGAAGTTATCAGAGCGAAGCTGATTGAAGAAGGACAACAATTATGTTCGTGCGAGCCTCCTCCTGATAACAGCCAACCTTCTACTACCACTGACACTGACAGTCCAGCGTGCAGTTTATCGACACCCAATCCTGAACTTCAACGAAAGAAGAGGAAACTTAGCGATCTATTTACAAAGAAAACTCAGCCGCCATCTTCAGTTTCTGCTAAGGAAAGGGTAACCAAGGAAATGGAGTGTTATACTGAATTTGCTGCATTGGATGCTGATTCTGATCCACTTGAATGGTGGAAGCTGCACGGCCACTCTTATCCTACCCTACGTATTTTAGTACAAAAATACCTTTGTACATGTGGAACAAGTTCAGCATCGGAGCGAGCTTTCAGTACATCAGGCAATATCCTGTCATCTAAACGAACTTGCCTTAATCCAAGCAAATTGAACATGTTGGTTTTTTTATCTAAAAATTTATGAAACTTTCACTCTTCGAAACTTTTCTTCAGACTAAAAATACTTTTTTCAATTCTTTTTTGTATTAACCAAACCACTAACTTTTCTTCAAATTCAGTCATGATTTTTTTTTCTAAACTGATAGAAAAAGGATTTATATGAAACAAGAAGGGGGAGGAAAGGAAGGAAAAAGGTAGAAAAAAAATGTTGTGGTAGGAAAGGAAAAAAAAAAGGGTAGAAAAGGAAGGTAAGTGGAATGGTAGGAGGAAAAAAAAGACTCAAAAGGAAGGTGAGAAAGAAGTAAGAAAGGGAGGAAAAAAACCCGAAGTGGAATGGAAGGGGGGGGGGAACAACAAAAAGGAAGGTGAAAAAAAAAAGAAGTAACAAAAAATGGAAGGAAAAAAAAAAAGGGTGAAAAAAAAAAAACCTGGGAGGGCTTGAACTTGTGCATCCTGTTGTCTTGTTCTCTTGCAGAGTAACTTACCAATTACTCAAAACTGCAACCAAAAGGTGAGTCCTGCTAAAACTTTACTTATAGAGAATCATTATTTAAAAAAAAAAAAAATTTTTTTTCCTTGCCTCACGATATTTAGTAATTATCACGATAATTCTTCCTACGGTATATCGGTGGCTAAATTTCAATACCGCCCAGCACTAATTGCAGCCTCTAATTAATAATTTTATTTAGATGATAAAGGACGGAAAAGAGGTGCTGCAGGGAACATCACTTGGCATGGAAAATCTCCACCAGAAAATTATTGGAGTTGTCATTGAAAGTATAAGCTATAATAAGATTATTCATAATTATTATTATCATTATTATTATTATTCTATTATTATTATTATTATTATTATTATTATATTACTATTATTATCATTATTATTATTACTATACTACTACCATTACTACTACTACCTACTACTACTATTATTACAACAACTATTAATAATAATAATAATATTATTATTATTGTACCACTACTGTTATTGTTATTGCTATTACTGTTGTTATCACCTTACTCCTACTATTACATTCGTAATTTTTTTCCTTTTTATAAGATATTGAAAAATTCACGTTGTGGAGCAGTTCATTCTTTGGGGGGATTTAGCCTTGTGTAAAAAAAAATTGTCGTTCTCATTATTAGATTCCAAGAAAAACTGATACAAAATTTGGAACTTTAATTCCACTTGCAATTCTTAAGAAATAGCCCAATCCCCAGGTCTCATACAACGACTACGCGAGGATTTTATTTTTTATTTGGTTTGTGTCGGTTCTAAAAAGAGCCCGCCTATATCAAGAGTAAACACTCATCAATACAACAAAAACAAGGGGGTCAGAAGAGAGACCAGTTTTTTGGAGATAGCCCAAGATGAAGGTAGTTGATTTGGTCAGCTTGGGAAGTCATCGCTCCTCAGCAATCGAGTCTGCTGGATCCATCCGCTTGAGTTCAGGTGCGCAGAGCCTGGAGGACGGCTACATGAGGAGAGGCAACCTGGTGCACCTTGCCGCTCGAGCTCAGACGATGTATGGAGTGTTGCTGTAAACGGCTATGAGACAACATGAAGCTAAACTAAAGACCTCACAACTTCGCAAAATATACTTCTGCTACTACTGTGCAATTGTTTCTGCTTGTGTATTATCGAATGCTGGGGTATTAACGGGAATAAATTAATGTCCCTATCTACAGGCGGTGCCTTTGCTGTGTGCGGCCACCCTAAGAATTTTGTAAACAATGAGCTGATTCTTCTCAGATTGCTGCGTTTCTAGCTTTGTATCGCCGATTAGCTTAGGTTGCTGGGTGTGGAAACAGGATAGACGGAGTGTTCTGATGTTGCAGAGGGTACAGGACCGCCAGGTGGTACGATTATTGGTCTACCTCTTCAATAACAACTTCCTATAGCCAATATTTTTCAGAGTGATATAGCTATCATTTAGCTAGCAACTTTTAATACAGCCAGGACTGCTTCGACAGTACCTCACAGCAGTTGCGTTTATTTCTTCCTCGGCAAAAAAAACAAACATCAAGGTTAAGGTTGTTAATTCTGCTATAATTTCTCAAGTATGTGTAATGGAAAGCTAAAAATTTGTATTATTATACATTAATGTCATATTAACATAGATAAAAAAATTGTGGGTTTGTGGTTATTTTTGTGGTTATAGGTGATGGAACTGGGAGCTTCAAGACAGTGAATCTGGAAGTGTTTAACCCTCTCGTTCCCGAATTGTTTGGACGCGCGCGGAAAAATCTAATCTTCTACCGCGGAATAGAGCATTACCGTTTTATTTTTTTAACTCGATGCTGGCTGGGAAAACCAATGTGCGGGTGTGTGTAAATACCTATGCACACTGAGTGGCCTGAGAGCTTAGCTAGCTAACTACGAAGGACCAGTTTGTCCACTTAACAGGGCGCGCCTCAAATGACTAGTCAACCGCTGGCCCGCGAAAGCTTGCAGTCTCTTAGCCTGAGGCAAAAGTGCGCAGCGCCTTACAGTATCTCGCAAGTCTGTCAGAGGTGAACAACATTTTTATCAACAAATACACAAAACTAAATACAACACATAAGGGTGCGGGGATGGATGGTTATAAATGAATATGATTAGCATGATGGATAGGAATGGGTAATGGATGACACAGGGAAATGTTTAATGTTCAACGTTCGGGACAATGTTTGGAGATGTTCGGAGTCTTCTACTTTGGCTGCTCTGGCTGGACTGGAGTCCCAGACATACTCCCGGGGCGGGTGATGGAAGGGTCCTTTTGATCGAACTGTAGTGGAATGAGTCGGCAGATTGGGCGTCGGTAGGATTTCCCTCGGCAACGGATGGAGACAGCTCTGACCTCGTCGTCAGTGCCAGGGTAGATCTTCTCTACGACTGCGATCGGCCAATCCCTCGTCTTCAGAGACTCGTCCTTGACGAAAACCAAATCTCCGGGACTGAGACGGCGACCAGGTTGATTCCATTTTGACCTTTGAGCACAAGATGAAAGGTAGGTAGACGTCCAGCGTCTCCAAAGGTCATTCTTGAGTCTGCTCACTAAGTTCCAGCGGCGCAGGTGGGATGGACTGCCGGTGGATGGGAGTTTTCTTGGTGGAGCTTTCAGAGGCCTTCCAATGAGGAAGTGCCCCGCGGTGAGATAGGCGTCTTCGGTGGCATCATCTGTATGGATCGGAGCAAGAGGACGAGAATTGAGAATGGCCTCGGCCTCCGTCAGAATGGTGTATAACTCGTCCCAACGGAGGGCGTAGGCCTTCAGATTCTTCCGTAACTGAGTCTTCATGGCTCGTACTGCAGCTTCCCATATTCCCCCGAAGTGAGGAGCCCTCGGAGGAATATGGTGCCAGTCTAGTTGGTGCTTCACTGCGAACTGGGCGATGGCTTCTTTGTGTTTGCCAGATTCGGTGAATCTCTGGATTTCCCGGATCTCCTCCCGGGCGCCGTGAAAGTTTGTGCCGTTGTCCGAATAGATTTCGGCTGGACAACCACGACGCGCGATGAATCGATCCAGTGTGGCCAAAAAGTCTACTGTCGAGAGGCTGGAGCACAGATCCAGGTGGACCGCCTTCGTGGTGAGACACACAAAAACCACCGCATAAGATTTCAGGAAGGTCGGTTTGCGGGTGTGTCCGGTACGCAACATGAAGGGGCCGGCAAAATCCACTCCGGTGCGTTGGAAGGGCGGAGCTGGGGTGGTTCTGGAAGTGGGAAGCATACCCATTAGTGATTGTATGGGCTTGGCGTAGGCACGCTGGCAGTCTCTGCAGGTTCGACTGATCCATTTCAGAAGATTCCTGAGGTTGGGGATGAAGTACGTGGCTGCCAAGATGGAGATCATGGCAGTGATGCCTGCGTGACTGTACGTCTCGTGGAGGGTGCGTATGAGGAGGTGGGTCAACTTCGACTTGGTACTCAGAGGAGTGAGTGTCATTGGCTGCGATGGAGAGTCCGGGTCTCTGACTCGACTGCAGACAAGCAGATGTCCGTGGTCTGACAGGTCCAGGATGAATTTGGAGAGAGAGTGTCCCCTGGGTAGAAGAGAAGATTTCTCAACTGCTGCAAAAACTTCTGGGAACGTTTCCTTCTGAGACAGGCGGTATAGGAGATGCTTAGAGGCGACGACTTCATCGTAGACAAGTTGGTCAAATCTTCGGTGCTGAGGTGACTTCCTTGCGTTGCTGTAGAATCTGAAGATCCAAGCGATGATCCGGATGAGCTTGAAGAAAGAGGAGAATCTGTTCCACAAGTTCTCGAGGAATTTGACGGTGGCAGGATGGAGTTGGAAACATGGCTTGATCGTAGCTGTGAGGATGGGAATCGATGGTTTGATGGGTTTGGAGACCGGCCACTGACACGGAAGAAGGACAAGCCACGCTGGACCTGACCACCAGAGTGCTGACATGGCCAGGTCCGGGGCACGCATTCCTCGACTTGCTAAGTCAGCAGGGTTATCACCAGAGCTGATGTGTCTCCAGAGATGTGGCGGGAGCAACTGCTGGATGGCATGGACTGTTCGCCACGAACCGATCCAGCTGTGGTGGAGATTTAGGAAGCCAGTGGATCACAATCTCGCTGTCAGTCCAGGCGAAACAGGATCCAATGGGAATGTCTAGTAGGTTGGCGATGTGGTGAAGGAGTTTGGCTAGGAGGTGAGCGCCCTGCAACTCGGCCTTCGGAATGGTGATTGGCCTCACCGGGAGCACTCTAGCCTTGGCAGAAACAAGAGCGGTGTGGATGGAGCCATCTGAATACTCAGTCCGTAGGTAGACGGCAGCACCATATGCCACTATTGAGGCATCACAAAACCCATGGAGGGCGGAGGAGGTCGGAGAGTCTTTGGACGGATGGGTCATTCTTCTAGGCACAGGATGGGCGTTGATGTGTGGAAGATCCGATAGCCAGGTGTCCCAGCGCTGTTGAAGGTTGTCAGGAACAGGAGAGTCCCAGCTGAGTCCCAGTTTCCAGGTATCCTGGAATAGGATCCTTGCGAGAATGACTGCCGGAGAGAACAGGCCCAAGACATCAAAGACGCCGGCCGTCCCAGAGGCTATCATCCTCTTGGTCACCGGCACTGGCGAGACACAAAGAACAGGCACAGCAACAAACAGATTGTCACTTACAGTGTCCCAGTGCATCCCCAAAGCTTTGTGAGCCTTGTTTGGAGGAGAGATGTTGATGGAGGTTTCTTCTTGCTCACGCAAGTCCTCGGGGATGGAGTTGAGGAGCTCACGAGAGTTGGAACGCCACTTGCGGAGTAGCATCCCAGAACAGGAGAGGAGTTGGCAGAGTTCCGATCTCAGTCTCATGGCGGAGTCCAGGTCGTTCGTGCTTGACAAGAAATCGTCCACGTAGAAGGAGTCTATGATGGCGGCGGATGCAGACGGGAAGGAGGATGAGTTGAGGTCGGCCAATGTGCGTAGGACTTGCGTTGCCAGGAATGGGCTGCACTTCACCCCGAAGGTTAGCCTCTTCATGCGGCAATCCTGGATCTGGCCCGATTCCCCTCGCATGAGGAACCTATGCCAGTCCCGCTCCTTGGGGTTCAGGAGCACTTCCCTGAACATTTTGGAAATGTCCGCGCTCATGGCAATGCTGTGGTGACGGAAACGGAGGAGTACATCGGAGAGTGGTGGATATAGGTTGGGGCCTGCAAGCAAGGTGTCGTTCAAGGAAACTCCCGTAGTCGACTTGGCGGAGGCGTCAAAGACGGCTCTGACCTTCGTGGTGGTCGAAGTCTCCTTAAAGACACCGTGCACCGGCAGGTAATAGTGCGGATGGAGCAGAATGTCGGACTTGGGAATGACTTCGGCATGGTCCAAGGTGAGATATTCCTTCATCACAGTGGAAAACGCTTCGAGTTTGTCATGTCTGGAGAGAGTCCTCTCACTGGCGAACAGGCGGCTGACGGCTTGTTTCCTGGTTTCACCAACGGCAGGAGGGTCGGCCAATCTCAGCAAGGAGACTGAGAAGCGGCCATTCACCAATGAGTACGAGTCATGGAAGTCCTGGATGACTTTCTCGTCCTCACGGGATCGGGAAGGGGCCTCAGGTACTTGGTCCAGCTCCCACAGACGTCCAAAGTCTTCTTGGAGATCCGTAGGAGGGACCGATGCCATGAGGGCCGGAGGAGGATCGGCGTTTAGTAGTGGTCCGGAAAGACATAGACCAAGGTAGGTAGGCAGGGCGAGCAGTCCATCTATACGGAAAGGTTTTCCGGACACAATGGAGTAAGTGTCGTCCACGCCAAGGAGGATGTCCACTTGACCACCGAGGTCGGGATCAGCCAGCTGGTAGGAACGGAGGGCAGGGTTGTTGACAATGTCTCGGTGGTTCGGAGGGACCTGTAGACAGGGTAACTTGGGGAACACGGTGAATGTGATGGGTTTGCTTTGGTAATTGAGGTCATGAGAGTTCAACTGGGTGGTGACTTCGAACTTACAATGGGTGGTGCCAGCAGTACCTGTCACTTGTTGAGGGTTGTGAGTCCTCTTCAGCTTCAGGTCTGAGGCGATTTTCTCCGTCATCACACTGACTGAGGCTCCCGTGTCTAGGAGTGCACGGGCCTTGACAGTGTTCCCATTGTTGGTCAAGGTAACAGGCACCGTGTGCAGAGATTTGGATTTGGACGGAGGGCTGGAGGATGTGGCTGCGGTCAGGTTTGCAATAGGAGCTGTAGGTATGGAGGACTGGGAGGCTGCGGTCAGGTTTGCAATAGGAGCTGTAGGTATGGAGGACTGGGAGGGTTCACGATCACGATGGAGCATCGTGTGGTGACATCCACCGCAGGTCTTACAGGAGTATCGACCTGGGCAAATCTTGAACCCATGTTGGGAGGAAAAACAATTTAAACAAAGTCTGCACTCCCTCACCAGTTTGTTTCTTTTGTCCACGTCCATGGCGTTGAAGGAGGGACACCGGAGGAGGCCGTGCTGCTCTTTGCAAGCCGGGCAACCATTCGGTGACTTCTTGGTAGGATGAATGGAGTTGGAGCGGAATCTCGGGGACGGCGAAGTGGAGGATGTTGAGAATGGAATGTAGGGTGTGGTAGCTGGAGGAGTATTGACAGATGTTCCTGGCTCAGGTGCTAGCTCCTTGATCCAGAACTTGATGAAGTCCGTGACTGCAGACATGTCCGGGATGGAACCAGGCTTCTTATGTCTGAGCCACTCCCGCTTGCATTCGGGTGACATCATGCCAACTACGATCATGCCGAGGTAAGCCGAGAGACTGTCTCCCAGAAGTGATTGGAGTTTCTGAAATGAAAGAGAGACATTATTATAAACATCGTTAAGGTCTTGTGAGTTCAAACCCAAGTGGGTGGCTTTGTTTATCTTCTGGATCAGCAATGGACTGACTACTTCTGGTGAGCCGAATCTTTCTTTGAGGGTGGTCATCATGGAGTCCAGATTTGTCCCACTACAGGGTAGGTTGTGGAGGAGTGATTGTCCCAATGGGTGCTGCACAGCCTTGATCAGATGACCCTGAATCTCAAGGTCAGAATGACCCTTGGCCCTTGTCTTGATGGCAGCACGGAACCTGCTCTCGAAGACTTCCCATTTGAGAGGGTCACCATCGAAAGTAGGGACCTCGATATGGAGAGTGGAGCCACTGTGGCTGGATGGAGGGACAGAGGTTGGTACGGACGGAGCTGGAACAGGTGGAGTAGAGCGGGGATCTCTGTGGTCTTTGCTGACAATGTGATGGAGGTGGTTGGCCTTCTGTTCGACGTCTAGGAAACGATCTCGAACCTGAGGCAAGACTCTGTGCACGGACGCAGAGGAAGCAGACAATGCCATGCATCGTGCATACAAGGACTCCACCGTGGATCTATAGGTGGGTGAGTCTGGCTGAGGACTGTCCATGAGATGTGTCAGCTGTCTCAAGAGTACTGAGCTGTCATCCCAGAGAGGACCTGCTTTCTGGAAGGACAGAAGGATGCCTTTGAGCGAGCGGTAGGCGTCAGAGAGTTTATCCTTTTCCTCATCTTCGTCCACGGCGAGCTCGGGCTGTGCGATGTAGATCTCATCGATCTGAGCCTGGAGCTTCTCTAGGTCAGCGGTCTGGGTCTGCAGGTCGAGGAGAAATTCATCTGCGTCAGTGAACACAATATCCTCTGGATGGAATTCTTGAAGTTCCTGAACCTTTTTCTTGATCTTCGTGATCTGTCCACGGCGATGTCCTCGATGACGACGTAGAGTTTCCAGGGAGGTAATGATGTTGGCGTCATCATCCATGGCAGATAGAATATATAGGTTGAAGGGTGGATGCCAGGAGTTGAGTGTCGGAGAAAACGGGTACGTCCAAGGTGACGACTGGAATGGAGTAGGAGATGATGAAAGTGGATGAAATCGGAGGAAAACAACCAAGTCCAAGGTGTTGATGGAAACGGAGATGGAAATGGTGGAAGGTGACCTCTCGGAGCTGAACCGTCAGACTTCGATGAATGGCGGAACTGACTTCGAATAGTTCAATGGAGAGCTAGTACTGGAGCGAACTCAAGGCTCGAAGGACCAAACAATGTGCGGGGGTGTGTAAATACCTATGCGCACTGAGTGGCCTGAGAGCTTAGCTAGCTAACTAAACTACGAAGGACCAGTTTGTCCACTTAACAGGGCGCGCCTCAAATGACTAGTCAACCGCTGGCCCGCGAAAGCTTGCAGTCTCTTAGCCTGAGGCAAAAGTGCGCAGCGCCTTACAGTATCTCGCAAGTCTGTCAGAGGTGAACAACCTTTTTATCAACAAATACACAAAACTAAATACAACACATAAGGGTGCGGGGATGGATGGTTATAAATGAATATGATTAGCATAATGGATAGGAATGGGTAATGGATGACACAGGGAAATGTTTAATGTTCAACGTTCGGGACAATGTTTGGAGATGTTCGGAGTCTTCTACTTTGGCTGCTCTGGCTGGACTGGAGTCCCTTACACCCGCATACACCCATAGATCACTAAATAGGCAAAGAGTTTGGGATTCCCCTCATTTTTTGATTGAGAAAATTGAATAATATTTAGGCCCTCTACTAATACTTTAAAAAAAAAATTTTTCCCCCCCCAAAAATTCCACTTTTTCCCATCAATAAAAATATAATAAAAAATAGAAATAATATTGTTTGATGCATTGTATACCAATATTATATTAGTTCAACAATAAAATATGTTGTTTGTTGTGTTTGGTGCTGATTGTGATCATGTAGAAGACATCTATGAGTGTCCACAAGGAACATATGCCATCGGACGTCGAGCTCCACTACAAAACAATTTCATATACACAAAAACACAAACAACAAAGATATTTGTAATACAAACAACAAATTATTCATGATCCTATATAATTGTAACTTTATGATGTATTGTATGCGGTTTCATACAGGATTTTTGTTTGGGAGGGAGGGGGGGTGGGGCTCCGAGTGTACTTCGCCAGGTCCGGCATCTTCTCCTTCATCAATGGAAGACTCTGCTCCTGTTGCCTCATCTGCGTCCTCTTCACAATCCCTCTTCACAATCGGGTCGGTGACTGCATACACATCTGGTCCTAGTAGTACATTCTGGTAAAAAAAATTAAATTTTTTTGAAAATTTGAAATTGTTCAACAAACCACAACCCACTTTCAAATCTCAAAACTCAAATGAAATATATATATATATATTATAGCTAAACAGCTTTCTCTATCTCAATATAGCTATAAATAAGTCCTTTCTACAACATAAGCTTGCTAGTTTTCAAGAGAAAGACAAGAGAAAAACAAGCTTACATCGATCATCTTCTTGATTCCCATTGTCAGTATTAGAGTTGACGGGGTCTGGTCCACCAACCCTGATACAGGGCCTCCTATAGCCCTAGATGTCGTCTCCCTCCTCTCCGCTTGATTCTGAGTCGCTAGAGTCAGTATCAAGCCAGTCTAAAACTTCCACAGCACTGTAACTGGTAGACGCCATCTTTCCAAATTGACTTCGAAAAAAAATTTTTTTTTGCATAGTTACCTGGATCACACGGCACGCTCACTTTTTTCCTATGATGTAATAAGCATTACCTAAGACTGTATGTAATGGGGAGGCCCCCCAGTTGAACTGGCGATTTTATAAAAAAAGGAGAAGACAGTAAGTCAAACCGCAAAGTCTTGGTCGGCAAAGAAGCGGTTGTTTCAATGTGTTATGGAAGGCTACTGGGCTCAAGCAATTTTTCGCTGCTTCTACAAAGCTCTGGAGATGACTGGAGCCATAAATGAAGCTGCTGTGAAGAAGGTAACTTTTTTTAAAATTCGACGGAGAACCGATGTTTTTTTTTTTGCCAAGGAAGAAATAAACGCAACTGCTGTGAGGTACTGTCGAAGCAGTCCTGGCTGAAAGCTATTTTAGATGCTTCTCTAATGCATTGGGCACCTGTATATGCAATCTGAAGGTTCTAGCTATAAAGTAACTATTTTTAAAAATTCGGAGAAGCCAACCGGTCTTCACCCGCTTTAAAGCGGGATTGGGAACGAAAGGGTTAAGCTGAAAAAAGAGAAATTAAACTTGGTATAATGATACTTTAATACCTGAAATTTCATATGAGCCTGATTTTGTGGGCACAGAAATTTGAATCTCTAAAAGAAAAAAGTGTTTAAGGCAGGATTTTTTAATTTACTGAGTTATATCTCTAAAAATTTGACACATGATGTAAAATTGCCTTAAAATTATTATGTATAACTTTGGTAGCTATACCTTGAAAATTAAGTGAGTTGTGGCTGTTTTTCACCCAAAAAAAATTACGCACGGTAAGGGTCATCAAATGATGACGTTTAGAGCGGGTTGTGGGCCTTTAGTACACGTAAACGCGACGTCACAAAACAGCTCATGCGTATTTGTGTCATAAAGACACGAGGGCGCCAGTTTACCGCTAATTGTTGCTCGGGTATGGCTGATTTAGCCACGGTTGTATCTCAGGCCCTAGGTATCTTTTTACGGCGTTACTGCCTATCACAGCCAGCATTTTAGCTATCGTCTGGAGCTGCACAACCCGTAAGACTCCAACTGCATCGCCCTGATGTTGTCAGATTACCGAATGCTGGGAGCCTTGGGATTATTAAACTCCTTCAGCTTTTCTTCAGCTCTTGAAAAAGAGGACCTCTTGGATAGGCTTGGCTCCAAGTTAGTAATACCAGCCAACAATTCTGACTGATTTCGACTTCGCTTACTGCTGCTAGTAGAACGATGAGAATCCATACAGCCGCTTGCAGTTAGGGAAAGTCCCGTCTTACCGCTTAGCTCGTTAACTAGCTACATTTAATGACGAACTACCGCAAAATCTTGACGTCAACAAAAACAACATAGATATTTGTAATACAAATAACAAATTATTCATGATCCTATATAATTGCAACTTTATGATGTATTGTATGCGATTTCATACAGGATTTTTGTTTGGGGGGGGGTGGGGGTGGGGGTGGGGCTCCGAGTGTACTTCGCCAGGCCCGGTATCTCCTCCTTCATTACCGGAAGACTCTGCTCCTTTTGCCTCATCTGCGTCCTCTTCACAATCGGGTCGGTGACTGCATACACATCTGGTCCTAGTAGTACATGTGGTAAATAAAAATTAAATTTTTTTGAAGATTTGAAATTGTTCAAAAAACCACAACCCACTTTCAAATCTCAAAACTCAATGAAATATATATATATATTATAGCTAAACAGCTTTCTCTATCTCAATATAGCTATAAATAAGTCCTTTCCACAACAGAAGCATGCTAGTTTTCAAGAGAAAGACAAGAGAAAGACAAGTTTACCTCGATCATCTTCTTGACTCCCATTGTCAGTATCAGAGTTGACGGGGTCTGGTCCACCAACCCTGATACAGGGCCTCCTATAGCCCTAGATGTCCCCTTCCTCATCTCCGCTTGATCCTGAGTCGCTAGAGTCAGTATCAAGCAAGTCTAAAACTTCCACAGCACTGTAACTGGTAGACTCCATCTTTCCAAACTGACTTCGAAAAATATTTTTTTGGCATTGTTACCTGGATCACACGACACGTTCACTTTTTTTCCTATGATGTAATAAGCATTACCTAAGACTGTACGTAATGGGGAGGCCCCCAGCTGAACTGGCGATTTTATAAAAAAAGGAGAAGACAGTAAGTCAAACCGCAAAGTCTTGGTCGGCAAAGAAGCGGTTGTTTCAATGTGTTATGGAAGGCTACTGGGCTCAAGCAAATTTTCGCTGCTTCTACAAAGCTCTGGAGATGACTGGATCCATAAATGAAGCTGCTGTGAAGAAGGTAACTCTTTTTTAAATTCGACGGAGAACCGATGTTTTTTTTTTTGCCGAGGAAGAAATAAACACAACTGCTGTGAGGTACTGTCGAAGCAGCCTTGGCTGAAAGCTATTTTAGATGCTTCTCCAATGCATTGGGCACCTGTGTATGCAATCTGAAGGTTCTAGCTATAAAGTAACTATTTTTTAAAATTCGGAGAAGCCGACCAGTCGTCACCCGCTTAAAAGCGGGATCCGGAACGAAAGGGTTAAGTTGGAAGCACTGTATATATATATATTGTAAATAAATGAAACAATTGATAAATTTATTTAACATAAAAGTTTAATAATTTTAGCTACAAGCTCAGGTCTCCGCCTCAACGTATGGTACCTGGACGACGGCACCCTGATGGGCTCCCCAGAGGACCTTGCTGCTGCCCTGCACATCGTGGAGCGCGAAGGTACCCCCTGGGCCTCCATCTCAACCGCTCCAAGTCTCTGCTCTACATCCAAGAGGACGCTGTCCAGGCTCAGTCTGTCCTCCCAACAGACATTCCCACCACCCGCAGAGGTTTCTCTCTCCTGAGATGTCCCATCGGTCCACCCGACTGCTGCGAGGAGGTTTTTGGCGCCCGGCTATCGAAGCTGAAGGAATCCCTTGGAGCGCTACACGGCGTTGGCGACTCTCAGGTGGAGTGCACTCTTTTGTTATAGTTGTGTATGTGTGAACATTGAGTTCAGTCTAGCATCTTAGTCAGTTTTGTCAGAGTGAATTGTGTTGTCTTGTCGATCAAGTTTTAAATAGCTTATCGGTGAGATTTGGGGAAATACTTGCGTACTGGGAACTGCTGCTGGATTCTGGTGGCAGCCGTGGACCGTTCTAGTTGACTTGGGAGGAAGTATTAATCTATTTCTTACCCGGGCATCTTCTGTAGCATTCTCGAATGCTGGAGTGGGTGACCTAGACTGCCTTCTTGATGGAACAGGTGTTGTAGATGGTGTTGTAAATGTAAGTGCCTTCATCTCACTTACACTACGTTTCTTCCCAACAACTCAATAGACTACATGCATGCGGTACTTGAAGGTGTTACTCGACGGTTGCTGCATGCCTGGTTTGATTCTGAAAACCACCGTGAACCTTTTTATCTTGGTAGATATCTTAATCAAATTGATAAAAATTTCTAAAGCAATCTCCTCCTTCAGAATTTAGCCGGATTCCTAGGTCAATAAAAAAGCACCTACAATATTGGAAAGCTTCTGAGCTTCGCTCTTGGCTACTATTTTACTCTCTTCCTCTATTACTGGATTTTATGCCATCTCTCTATTTACATCATTTTTCCTTGCTTGTGAGTGCAATGCACATTCTTCTGATGGATTGCATTTCTACCTCTCAGTTAAATGCTGCAGAATTGATGCTTGAAGATTTTGTTACACTGCTTCCTGAACTATATAGAGAAAAGAGTTGTACTATGAATGCACATTTACTTTGTCACTTAACTAAGTATGTAAGGCTTTGGGGACCACTTTGGACACATTCTGATTTTGGTTTTGAAAGCTACAATGGACATCTTAAGTACTTGTTTCATTCTAGATTGAATATTTTAGATCAGTTAGTCTTCAATTTAGACATCCTAGAATGGCAGATGTGGAATCATATGAAACATTAAAATTCTTAGAAACTTTGGGTGGAAAAGTTTTAACAAGAAATATGAATAAGATTGCTGAACATTCGTATATTTTGGGGAAGACTCTAAAGAAATACATTACCATTGAAGACAGCCGAGTGCTTGGTATTGTGTGTGGTCACATTGAAATATTTACAAGACTATATCATCATGGAACCATTTATCACTCTCATTCTTACAACAAAGGTGGAAGCAAACGCAACAACCAGGTTTGCTGTTTTAGTATTGACGGTCAAAAGTTTGGACAGTTACAATACTTTACTTTAAACCCACAACCTGCTGCAATTATTAAAATCTTTGAACCAACTGGTGATACACTATTAGGACGTGCTGGCCATTCATGTCGGCCAGCTTTGCAAATTCACAAATGGATAAATTGCCTGAGCATGTTTGTCCATGAAATAAAGCCTCCATGTGATGACAATGAAGTCAAAATAGTGCCTATATGTAGCATTGAAGGGAAAGCTATTCATCTCAAACTATTCAATTCCCAATTTGACTATGTTCTCCAACAACCCAACATCTATGAACATAATTAACATTAAACTGCCTTTTCTAGTGTCTGTTCATTAAATTATATGTAAGAGTTTGTCATAATAAACGTTTCCTTTATTTTGCATTGAATTCGTGTTTAGCAATACTATTGTGTGAGGACTACAATATTTAGGTTCTAGTATGAATAAAAAATTGGTGATTCTAAAGATTCTTGTAAGAGTCATGCTAGAATACACTTAAGATTTCTTGCTAATATCCGACTTAAAATGCACGTAAGATCTTTAAAGATTCTTGTAAGAATCTTGTAAGAATCATGCAAGAATACACTTAATATTTCTTGCTAATATCCGACTTAAAACACACGTAAGATCTTTTAAGATTCTTGTAAGAATCATGCAAGAATACACTTACGATTTCTTGCTAATATCCGACTTAACATGCACGTAAGATCTTTAAAGATTCTTGTAAGAATCTCGTAAGAATCATGCAAGAATACACTTGCGATTTCTAGAGATTCTTGTAAGAATCTCGTAAGAATCATGCAAGAATACACTTACGATTTCTTACTAATATCCAACTTAAAATGCACGTAAGATCTTTAAAGATTCTTGTAAGAATCTCGTAAGAATCATGCAAGAATACACTTACGATTTCTTACTAATATCCGACTTAAAATGCACGTAAGATCTTAAAGATTCTTGTAAGAATCTTGTAAGAATCATGCAAGAATACTCTTACGATTTCTTACTAATATCCGACTTAAAATGCACGTAAGATCTTTAAAGATTCTTGTAAGAATCTTGTAAGAATCATGCAAGAATAATCTTACGATTTCTTACTAATATCCGACTTAAAATGCACGTAAGATCTTTAAAGATTCTTGTAAGAATCTTGTAAGAATCATGCAAGAATACTCTTACGATTTCTTACTAATATCCGACTTAAAATGCATGTAAGATCTTTAAAGATTCTTGTAAGAATCCTTCAAAGAACCTTGCAAGAATATTCATGCATATATTTGTCATCTAATTCTTATAAGATCATGCAAGATTCTTACAAGACTGACAAGAATCTTACAGGAATATACTTGCAAGATACTTGCAAGGAATTTCTGAGAAGTCATGCAAGACCTTGTAAGATCTTGCAAGGTTTTTTCAGTAGGGATTTGTTGTTTGTATTACAAATATCTTTGTTGTTTGTGTTTTTGTGTATATGAAATTGTTTTGTAGTGGAGCTCGACGTCCGATGGCATTTGTTCCTTGTGGACACTTGTCTCTGTACCTCTTTGTATTTAATTTTCCGGCATTATTTCGAAGTCTTTTCTCCTAAATTGCTAGCTCCCCAGCTAATGTTTACATTTGTTAGTAGTCTCCAGGAATGGACAGGCACTGACCTCCTTTAACTCTGCCATATATAATATATTATATATTTATTACTTATTACATGAGTCAGAGTGTGATATGGTGAAATATTTCACGAGCAGGCTAATTTATTTTCACGAGCCAAAGGCGAGTGAAAATAAAGCCTGAAAATGTAATATCTAGCCATATCACTTTTAAATTGAACTGAAGTTCAAAGACCATGCAGGTGCTTAGCTTTAAGAAATCCTTAATATAAGTTCCATAAATTCTCGGCTTTTGATGGCCTTCTAGTGGAAACACAACTAAAAAGAACAAACTGATACAATGTTTTATATAGTGAACAGAGTGTGAGATGTTGAAAACAAGAAAAAACAAAAGTAGACAAGCAAGAAATTTCAGGGTCAAGGCTGCAGAGGGAGCAGCCTATTGAGAAGGAAGTGTTACTAGTTCTGAGCTATACAACCTGTGAGAGAGTAAATAAATTAAAGTGGTCAATTAAACTTAATAAATTAAAATATTAAAGGAGAGAATGAATGGCCTTCCTGCGGGTGCCTCTTCGGCCTTCGAGGGCCCCCGCAGGAAGGCCATTCATTCTCTCCTTTGGGAGTTATTTTAAGGTTACGGTATACAATTTGCTCATTAATTATTCATGAGTTACTGTTTTTGTTTGTATCATCCACTACACTTATTTTTATGAACTATGCTCCAAACATGAAATTATAATGTGTTCAAGTTTCTTTATTAGCTAGCTCTTGCTTTTCAAAGCAGCCAGCAAGGCTTGACCGAGGACCCCCTGAGGCAAATTTTCGGCGTCAAATCTTGGCTTCATCATCACTCCTAGCTTTAGTGTGACAGCTCCCCTGTACTTTAGGACTTACTCGAGGGCCAGTCACAGCGATTTTGGCTCAATGGGCCATGGATCTCCAGATATTCACGATTTTGTGCCTTAGAGACGCCATTTTATCTTGATCTGGGAGACAAAACTGAGATTTTCTCGACAACCGTCAGCTTTCTTCACGAAAACTTTTTGACTGGCCCTGCAATGATGTTCCTACAATTAGATAGTGCAGCCTATACGGCAGAGTTGTTGACGACCATGCTGTAATTTGACGCCGAAAATGTTATATTTGCAGGAGGTCGATCTTGGGCTGCCTATTCGCTATGAAGAGCTGACTACTAAATAAATGGGAACTTTTAACAGCAAACTTTCATTGTTTTAAGTTTAGTTACATAAAAATAAGTGTAGTTGGTGATATAAACAAAAGTTGTAACTCATGAATAATTAATGAGCAAACTGTATACATGTACTCTCTCACAGGTTGTATAGCTCAGAACTAGTAACACTTCCTTCTCAATAGGCTGCTCCCTCTGCAGCCTTGACCTGTCTCCTTTTTGTTTATTCTTGTTTTCAACTTCTCACACTCTGTTCACTATATAAAACATTGTATCAGTTTGTTCTTTTTAGTTGTGTTTCCACTAGAAGGCCATCAAAAGCCGAGAATTTATGGAACTTATATTAAGGATTTCTTAAAGCTAAGCACCTGCATGGTCTTTGAACTTCAGTTCAATTTAAAAGATGAAATATTTCACGAGCAGGCTAATTTATTTTCACGAGCCAAAGGCGAGTGAAAATTAAGCCTGAGAGTGTAATATCTAGCCATATCACTCTGAAGAGTGTAATAAGTGGTTTATTCCACACTAGATATCTTCACTGGAGTAAAGTGTGAAGTTGGCGAAAACTCACTGGGGGCTCCCCACAACCCCAGCTGATATTATAGCAGCTGCTCAACCTGGCTGGGTAGGCTCCACTAGAGTAAAGGTAGCTGTAAAAACCCAGAAAACTTGTATGCCAGGCCCTGTTGCTATAACTACTCCACTTTGCTCAATACAGCCATGAGATAACACTTTGTGATATCTTGAGATATCTCAAGGGTCACCTACCTAAAAATATCACTGTGAAGATATCTAGCGTGGAATAAATAAATAAATATATATATATATATTATATATAAAGATATATATGTGACAGGCTATAGGAAAACAGACCACTTCACTCAAAAATTGAAAAATGAGTTATTATTTTTGAAAAGTACAAAAATTTCCATTTAAATGGTCCTTAAATCATATTTTAAATCGCTTCCTAGGGCGAGTTATGAACGCCAGAAGAGGATAGCCCGAGTAAGCGTTATTGGAGAAAACGGCACTTTAAATTATTGTGGTGCCCAGGGGCGTGGTATCTTGACAAAAAAGTAAACAAGAAAAGTTTTGTGTTTTGCGAAGTTTATAGTCGGCTGTTAGCTTGGAGTTCTAGTCTAAGCACAAGGAGTGGAGCCTCCTTTTGAAGCTGAGGCTTAACCTTGTAAAAAAAAAAACTCGGTAAGTATCCTACAGTCATTCTTAGCTAGTCTCTGTGCTATTTTCTCTAATGCACTACCCAAGTTATCCTTAGCCAGTCTGTGTGCTTTTGTTCACTAATCTACTACCAATTTTAGTGTTGTAATACTACTTCCTGTTATGACAATTACTTAACTAAGAACAATGTTAGACACTAATTTGAATTTAGTTTTAATACAGATAGTATAATTACAAGTTGAACAAAAAAATTCCAAAGTGAAAGATGAGTCTAGGACTAAAAGTGGTACGTATTGAGGAATAAAAAGTTTATATGAAGGCATTAAATAGAGTAATATGTTAAGTATAATAGCTAAACTCATTGTTTTGCGCATGTTCTTTTATTGTGACCAAATTCTTTACATAGGCTATAAATTCTTTGTTTATTTTGTGGTGGTGGACAAACTTCAGCATCACATACTTCAGTTGAGTTTGTACCTATTGTTCTAAGAGGTGGAAGCAATGGACTGCAAGGCCTACTGGAGGGCAACGGAACTGAGGGCAATGGGCAAGTCAAATCTCTTTCAAAATCTGGACAGTAAGGGCGAATTTGATTATAGAGATACCATTGACGTTCAAGGGACAATGACTTTGGAAGAACAATAGATGGAAGATCTGCAGAATTTGGAGCCCATGGATGCTTTAGGAGTGTCTCACTAGGCAATGCATCACCCACAGTATTGCTTGAAGAAGCAAGTTGGGCAGTCTGAATATGCGCCTACCATTCCATGGAAACAAGTATTGCGCCTACCATTCCATGGAAACAAGGATTGTGAGTTTTTTAACAAGGAGCGTTGAGTGTTTTGTTTGTAAGGGATGCTCAGGTTTAGGGATTTGTGCTTAACCATAACAAAAGATGAGGAATCCTCCATATGCTGGCTTAAGAGCAAAGGAAATTTAAGGATAAGTGTGGACTGTGGTAAATGTGGTTCTTCTTGCCATTTTGTTAAAAGGAAAGATTCCTTTTGTTGGAGATGTCCTAAACGTGGTTGTCAAAGCATCATATCTATGAGGGATGGTAGTTATTTTAAAGGAAAACACCTGAAATTGAATGAAATCTTAGAGCTTAGTTATTGGTGGGCCAATGGAGCTAGTGTAACTAGAGCCATGCATGAAACTGGTCATTCGTCAAGGACTGTGGTAGACTGGTATAACTTTCACAGGGACGTATGTGCACAGTACTTCCTAGATCACCCAGTTGTAGTTGGTGTTGGAAATGTCGTTGAAATCGACTTCCTAGATCACCCAGTTGTAGTTAGTGGTGTTGGAAAAGTCGTTGAAATCGACGAGTCAAAGTTTGGCAAGAGAAAGTACAACAGAGGAAGATATAAGGAAGGACACTGGGTGTTTGGCGGTGTAGAGAGAGGTACCAATTATGGTTGAAGTGAATGACAGATCAGCTGCAACATTATTACCCATCATTCAAATGTATGTAAGGCCAGGCACTACTGTTATTTCCGATAAGTGGAGAGCTTATTCAAGGATACCCTCTTTGGGCATGGCACACGAATCAGTGAATCACACAATAATTTTTGTTGATCCTGTAACTGATGCACACACTCAAAATATAAAGAGTACTTGGTCACAAGTAAAGAAAATGATGAGGAAGCAAGAGGTTGACAACACCAATGAGGAGCTTTTCCAGACCTATTTACCAGAATACCTCTGGAGAAGAAAGTTCAAAGCTCAGGACTCTTTCTTAACAATTTATGAACACATCAAAGAACAATATCCATGCTAAACAACAACTCCAATAACTTATCACACATTCCAAGCTATGTAATCTTTTTTTTGTTTAATTATGCTGATAAATGTTGAATTTTTGTTAATATCCAACAAAGGGCTTCAGAGCAAAGCACCCAATTTTATTAGTCTGGGAATATAAGCTAAAAATTCCGTGCGTCAATGTAGAATTGCTGTGCGTCAATTACTCTCTTCATTTTCCATTACATCAGTAATTTCAGGTTGATCATGAGTTCAGCACTAGGGCTATGCAAACTTAAGCAATCTACAGAAAAATCAAATTAATTGATTTATTGTGAAAAAAAGTTTTATTTATAAAGATTTCTGTAAAAATAATTCTATACTTACCTCTATCATCATCAGAATCATCATTTTCACTTGAATTGTCAATTTGTGGTATGGTGAAATAGTCTTCAATAACATCCTGTAAGGCCTCTTGGTCGCCAGCACTAAATAGTTGATAACATCAGCGACGTTCTTAGCAGCCAGATCAAAATCCATTTTTAAGAAACCACAGCTGCTTCTTTAATTGCCAAGTAACTGGGAATTACCCTCGCAGGTAAGGGAAAAACCCTGCACACTCGTTAATTTTCCTGGTAACAATTGAAAAGTTACGCCTTAAACTGAGAGTACTGAAAAGTTTTGTGAACTTCAGGGGTGCGCTGGCTTTGAAGATAACTGTATTGGGAGCTGAAACTTGGTACAAGTGTAAGTTAAGATCTAATACTGATACTAAAAAAAAACAAAAAACACAAAACTTGACTTGAACTGCTTTATGAGTCTGTACTTGAAATGATTTTGTGCGTGTATATATATATATGTTCCGCACTTTTTAGGAATTTGCGCTTTCTATAGAAAGCCCTGCGCTTTCTGGGAATTCCCAAAAAGCCCGCCAATCTAGGAATCAGCTGCCAGTCTAGGAATCAGCTGCACTTTTTAGGAATACAGGGGGTGATCACTTTTCTTTATCAACAATTGCATCTGCCTATCAGCAATAGCACCAGTGTTGCCAGGATTACCTACAAGTAGCTTGCTGCAGCAGATGTGCTAGGCACATATTGTTCACAGGTATGGTGGACGAACAGAAAGATATTTTTGTTTCTTTCTGTAAATCCAGGTATGGTGGCGATTTGAATGATCGGCCCTCTAGTACTAGCAAGAGCAAAACTATTTCTCAAGCGAAAGGGCAAAAAATTGTGAATGCTTTAAAAAATGATCCTGTAGCTCAAGCATATTCACCGAAGTTTAGACACTGGGTGAGGCAAAGGGGCTTTAAAGTTATGTCTTGCCATGCATTGGGGTTGAAGGATGTACTATGCTTACCAGCAAGGAACCCGGTAAGTTTATTTATTTTTAGAGAGCCGTTTTGCATCATACTTTGTCTTAAACTTAATTAGAATAAAAATGATCCAACAATATTATCCAATTGGAGAAGGGTAGCATTTATTGAAGAATTCTTCGACATTTTAAAAGAAGTTCATTGCCACGAGAAGGGCCATATTGGAGAAAAGAAGACGGTTTATGAGGTATGATATTAATGGAAAGATACCTGTTTATACATTATATATCTTATTATTGTAGGTTTCTAAATTATATGAGTGTGTGCCAAGGGCTGTATGTGAGCAGTTCGTGAAACTATGTTTGATTTGCCATGCTCAAAAGCCTCAGACAACTAGAGCTCCCCTCAAGCCAATTATATCGTCAGGTTTTATGACAAGGGGACAAGTACGTTTTCAATATCATATTTAGATGTGATTAGGGTTGTCATATTCGATTGAGGTATATGACCGCCCTTACTAAGATCATCAATCTTGTTGCAATAGTAGGCAGAATCATGTGCAATTTGTAAAATTTTAAGCTCTACACTGTCTCCTTTAAAAACTATAATTTTTTTTCCTGGAACTTATAGACATCCTATACTATATCCTAAACTTCGCTGTGGTGTGATTGATAGAGGGTGTCACCCATAATGCAAAGTTAACGTTTTTTGTTTTGTTTTGTTTTGTTTTTTGCGTGTGTGCGTGTTATTTTTTAATAAAAATTATGATTTCAGATTGACCTTATTGACATGAGGCATCAGCCTGACGGGATATACAAATGGATCGGGCACTATATGGACCATTGGTCTAAATTTCACATTTTATTTCCTCTTTCAAGAAAGTCAGCACCAGAAGTTGGACTCAATCTGACAAATTGTGTGTTTTGCTATTTGGGAACTTGTGGAAAGAGAGAGAGAGCAACCATGAACAAACAGTATGTGGCGCTTCCGGATCCAACCTGAGAGAGAACGAACTCGGGGGTCTTTTTCGGTCTGTGACATCATCCATGCCGGGTAAGTTGAATTTCATTTCAACTTACTGATATTTGGGTGTCCAGCTAGGGCTGGGGGGGTTATGGTACAAGAATGTCAGTGAAAAGTAATGACGGGGGAGGGGGGGTTATGGTACAAGAATGTCAGTGACACAAGTAATGACGGGGGAGGGGGGGTTATGGTACAAGAATGTCAGTGAAAAGTAATGACGGGGGAGGGGGGGGCAATTCAGCGAGGCCAGCTGTTATGTTACAAATATCATTGTTGTCTTGTGTTTTTTTGGTATTGTGTATCCCATTATGTTCCTATCATAACAGCCAATTAGTACATAGGACCGAACACTGATCATCAGTGTGAAGTATAGACTCTTATGCAAAGATGTGCATCAAAGTAGTGTAGGTTCCAAAAAATGGGTGTGGCGAAGTACACTCGGAGCCCCACCCCCCCCAAACAAAAATCCTGTATGAAACTGCATACAATACATAAAGTTGCAATTATATTATATAGGATCATGAATAATTTGTTGTTTGTATTACAAATATCTTTGTTGTTTGTGTTTTTGTGTATATGAAATTGTTTTGTAGTGGAGCTCGACGTCCGATGGCATATGTTCCTTGTGGACACTCATAGAAGTCTCCTACATGATCACAATCAGCACCAAACACAACAAACAACATTTTATTGTTGAACTAATATAATATTGGTATACATTACATCAAACAATATTATTTCTATTTTTTATTTTATTTTTATTGATGGGAAAAGTGTAATTTTTTGGGGAAAAAAAATTTTTTTTAAAGTATTAGTAGAGGGCTTAAATATTATTTAATTTTCTCAATCAAAAAATGAGGGGAATCCCAAACTCTTGGTCTATTTAGTGATATATGGTTGCTATGGGGTTTTCCCAGCCAGCATCGAGTTAAAAAAATAAAACGGCAATTCTCTATTCCGTGGTAGAAAATTAGATTTTTCCGCGTGCGTCCAAACAATTCAGGAACGAAAGGGTTAAGAAAGCATACTGAATCATTAATAGAAGCGGTGCCATCTCATATAGTATATTTGAGAAAAGTTACAAGGGTTTCCAATAAGATGATTTTTTGGCTGCAAAATCACGATATGCGCGAACATTTAAATTTTCGCGCCCCCTTGAAGTTCTATTGCGAAATTAAAATCCGCGAAAATTAATTTTGCTATTTTAGGCACATGCCTGCATTGCCATTGCTAAGCCACATGGTCTATGCCTACATACTGTATGATGGATTGGATGGAGGAGATCTGAAATGTCCTGTAAAGAGTAACCAGAATAATGTTCTTGAAGTATACAGCACGTTTTTTCAAACAGTAGCTGAGTTTAAAGGTCTGGAGTCTCTTCCTACTAGTGTGAAGTTTAGTGAAGAACATGATGCAGAGGCATTCTTGAAGAATCAAGCTAAATGGCACAAGGGCTGCCACCTGAAATTTGCCCCTTCAAAGCTACTGCATAAAAGACACCTCAGTTGTGAATCAGCTAGTGATCAGCAGCTAAGGAAATCGAAGTGACAAAAAACATCTGGCAATTCTGACCAGGAAAGCTGTGTATTTTGCTCTGAGGTGAGTGGTACACTTCATAACTGTGCAACAATGAAGTTAGACCATGATTTGAGGAGAATGGCTACTGAGCTACAAGATTCCTCATTGCTTGCTAGAATTTCTGGGGGTGATTTGATAGCAATTGAAGCTAAGTACCATTTTAACTGCCTTTCAACTTTTAAGAACAAGTATAGTGCTGTGCAGCGAGCCCAGCATAACCTTACTATTAGCCAAGAAGATCAATTAATTCAGGCTCAAGTGTTTGCTGACTTAATATCACATATAGAAGAAAGCATAGAAAGTGGAACTTGTATATACAAGTTATCTGAGCTTCATGGTATGTACATGAGCCAGCTGAAAGAGTTAGGGATTGAAAGAAGTGTTCATAGAACTAGACTGAAGTTACAAATACTTGACCATTTTCTCGGGGAATGCCAGGAACAACTCTCTGATGGTAAGAGCATTGTGCTTGTCTTTAATCAAGGCATGAAAAGCATGCTTAACCGATTATCGCCGAATTACGCGTTTCCGCGTCAAGCACGAGGGTGCTTCACAGCGCGGGTTACGCATTTTTGCGTAACCGCCATAGTACCCGCTTCAATTAGCTACCAGCAGCAATCGCAAGTGTTTCAAGAGCTCCCACAACGCCGTAGCGATTCTCCTGTGAGGTAAGTGTAAGGGTGTAAGGGAGTCAAAATTTTAATGACCCTTTCCATAGAATTTTTTTTATTATTTGTAGATTGAAATTGTAGCACAGTTTGTGTATAAAGAAAATTATAGTTACAAAAAAAAAATATGTATAGCTATAACTAATAGACAAAAATATTTATTAATATGATATAAAGTTGTCAATAAAATTTAAAGACTGCCAAGAAGTCTTCATAGAGGGCAGGGCAGTGATGAAGAATTTTATGATTTCAAAGAAATAGAGATAGAATAAGGCAGAAGACTTCTCAGGTGTAGAGGTCCGTGGCCAAGAAGTCTCCATGGAGGGCGGCAATGAAGAATTTGATGACCTGGAGGAAATAAAGGTTGAAAAAGTCAAGCTATTTTAGCTTCGTTTGTTCATACACAGAGGGTTATATAGATTTTGAACAACACTAACCACAAAAAGGTCAAGTTATTATTGCATGAGGATACGGACTTTCTTCCTCCCAGTTCTCCCCTACTTGAAGGTGCCCATAAAATGGATTTCTTAGGAGAAAGTTTCTCAGGTATGAAGAGAAGGATGTGCAATTGGCTTTAGCTTCAATCAGTTAATACATCGCCGTCGGTTACTTTGAAGCGTATTGCCTCTAGACAAGAAAAAGCTCAGGCGGTTCAAGCCTCGAGTTGACGGTCACGATTTCTTGTAAACAATTTCGGAGTACATGCACGTAATCGCGAATTTAATTTCCGGCGTTAATCGGTTAAGGAAGCTGTTGATTCACGTGATTATGAATCGGAAGCGCTTGCTGTGGTGAAGCTGGTAAAGGTACTTAGGCGTGATATATTTGAATGGAAAT
>WLWD01004479.1_pt1 | contig 50969 bp, 34 predicted proteins | sample 6712731 | NCBI WGS metagenome assembly WLWD01 (sample SAMN12718690, study PRJNA576275) | sponge metagenome | isolation source: marine sponge | host: Mycale hentscheli | place: New Zealand: South Island, Marlborough, Capsize Point | collected 2014-11-01
GGAGGCAAACATACTATACAAAATTCCCTTCCCTCCATCTTTCATAGTGTGGATTCAAGTACTCCCTGCTATGACGTTGAGGTTCACTCCCCACGTCTACCATCCAATGATCAGCAAGATACTATGAATGCTATGGATACAACTGATCCTGAGACAGCTTTACCTGTCAGAGATTCATCAGGTTCAGAGGTGCAGGAGGAACATCTCATCCCTGCTAACAACACAGTTCTATCTGCTTCAGTTTCATGCTCAAAGGAGCATGATAGCCATCCTTTGAATTCTGCTACCAACTGTCCTTCACTTGCTGATGAACTATCATTTGCGGGTGAACTTATATCGATCAACAACCCTTTACCTGAGTCAGCTGCAAGCACAACTCAGCTAGCCAAATCGGCATCATTGACATCTGTAAAGCAAGACAGCCTTACTGCAGATGAAGCTGGCAAGATATCAATGTCGGCAGAATCAGAGTCATCAACATCAGTGGAGCAGGACCATAATCTGAAGCTATCAACCAATATAAATGTTCGTATAAAATCTGTGACACCATCGTCCTCAGTAGAGCAAAGCAATCAAACTACTGATGCAGCTCTGCCAGCTAAATCACTGTCTTTTACTTCTATCAGACAAAACAACCATCAAGTTAATTCAGCTGCCACTACAACGCTGCTAACCAGATCTGTGACATCCACTTTAATGGAGCAAGACAACTGTTCTTCAGCTTCGAATATCAAGACAACTGCGCCTGGACAGTCAATCTCATTATCTTCTGTCAAACATACTAACCATCCTTCTGATCCAGCTAATAATAATCTATTCCTTGCTGAACCAGAGTCATCACCTGTGCTTGAGCAAGATAATTCACTTGGTCAAGCTGACAACTCAAGCCAGCCTGCTAGTAATGCAACTACACCGGCTGTGCACGGTGAGGCCTCACCTAATGCAAGATCTAGACACATACCTAGAAAGAGGCGTAACATGATATCGAGACTACAAAGTGCAGTTTGCAGAAGAATTTTCTCAACCTTGAGAAGAAGGTTCAATGTTCTATAGACTTTAATTCCAAATTTTATGAAACTTATTATTATAAATAAAACAGCAACAACAAAAGCATAAATAATGTTCTCATACATAGTAATAACTGCATTCTTAATGAGTTGTTTTTGAGTTTAAAAAAATCTCCAGTGATGGATCAAGAAACATCAAAAGGGAGGTTTTCTATTGTGATAACCATACTCACATATTATGTAATCTAGTAAAAGTTTCAATTTAAGATTTACGAACTAATCGATTTGATTAGTAAATAAAATTATGGAGTAACGATATCAACTTGCTAAATATCAATGAACAAAGAATTCATATGACAAAAATAAGTTTTAATGGAATACATTTTGAATTATAGCTGATAGGCACAAAGTATAATCCAGAATTTGAGGAGGGCCCTGCCTCTAAAGCTACTAAACAGCTCTTCAGATTGATTAAGTCACTTGGAATAATCCATAAATTCAAGCGGAATATGCTGTTGCACTGTGCAGTGATGATGGTCCAGATACTGCAGTGGGAGGGGATACAGTAGATTGTTTAAGTTCATATTATTCACTTCCTCCTCCATCATTATCAAGACTCAATTTATTAATAGCTATATACTACTTATATTATTTGTGTAGTCTACTTCCTAAAATGACTAAATAAACAATTCAATATTTTTATTGTGATCAATTTATTCAACCGCGAAATCTAAGGCTAGAGTTATGCCTTAACCGCATAGACTTAGCTACACTGTAGTTAAAAGGACTCGCCAAACCGATTATGACAAAAAATAAACGGAGGTAATGAGAAAGACATTGGGGATGTGCTGGTGTAAAATGAGTTGGTTCCGACAACCGAGTCAAAGCCTACTGGATCCCCATGGATCAACATACTAGCTATGTGATAGGAGGGGGAACGGATAGGCTGCCACCAAAATTCTGATCAGCACGTAGACAAACTGGTAAAGGCTCACAAGCTTATAGCCGGAGGGGGAAGGTGTTTCCGGTCCACACCGGAAAGGTGTTCTGGCGGCACATAAATGGCTGTGAGACTGCCGCAAGCGGTACTACTCTACAATATAAATGTTAGGGTCTTGGAAGTCCTAGGTTGTCGTAGCTCGGTGGTTAGAGCAGCGGTGGCTAAAACTAGGCTTCCTGGGTTGATTCCCCAGTGACAACTAACAATTTTATTCTGTTGGCATATAATAACACATTTTTTAGAACAAAAAAATGATTCTAGAAATTTTGAATAATATCATCTGGAAGGCCCTAACCATATTCATATTCAGTGTAAGATTTACAGCACTCCCAAAATATTTATATTTGCTGTGGGAAAAGTTACAAAAGTAAACTATCACAACTCTCTTTATATATTTGTTTTTGAGAAAGTACAAGTCAGAAAACATGAGATTCAGTACATCTCTTAAACTCTACCTGGTAGCCATCAATGCTATAATATTGCCTCCATTTATGTCAGGTGGTAAGTGTATCAATTAATGTTATGAAATTAGGAATATAGTCATGTTGAGCTTATTAATGTAAGCAGGGCCTTTCATCATATCATTCACTGTGTTATCGTGTTCTTTTTTTATGTAGCTACCAACAATGGCTATTTGTTGCCCTCAAGTTCTAGGATATACCCTGGGAAAAACCTTGGGTAGTGGAAAGTTCGCCAAGGTCAAAGCTGCTTGTACTCCTTATGAATGTCGAATGGTAAGAAGTACAATTTCGTGCTAATTGTAGTAGGTCAATTTTTAGATGTTATTATTTTTTAATAAATATATTTAATTATTTATTAATGTTTTTAATTATTTGTGACCGGATTTGTGAAAACCCGGCTAAACGCGGCATCTAAAGTTTTCTAATTTATTCTACCCGTAGGATGCACGGGGCCTTGGGATGCCTTCCTCCTAATTTGGAAGCTGTAGCACAAGCCGTCTTCGCCCTACGCACTACAACACTTCAGTATTTTTGCTAAACTTATTATTGCTGATTTCGAAAAAACGCCGGGTAAAGGCGTTGCTAAGGTCAGGGGGCGTGTCTTGTGTCCGTATACTATTACTGCGTGTCTCCGGGACACTATGGAATAAACCGGTTACAGGCGGATTGAAAGAAGTCTAAAAGGCTTGCAGGGCTCCTTAAGAAACTATGATGACAAGAATTGCGTGAGTACGTGAATTATGTAGAATAGTAAGCGAATTAGTTAGCTACAGTTTTTTCCCGGCTGTTAGTGAAAAGCCCGCCAATAATTTCTTAGCAACTCTCCGTACACGAGTCCAACCGGCTAGTGTTTCTAGCCTCCTAGTGTGAGTTCTAGAGCACGCCAGAGCTTACAACTGCGTCATAAGCTAGAGCTAACTGGTGTCTATCCATTTCTACCATAAAAAATTTTTCGAAAAAAATCGACCCATAAGGCTTTACCCGGTGATACTGAAATAATTGTTTGCCGCGTTTAGGCGGATTTTCCCAAATCCGGTCACATTTACTTTTGATACTGTTTAGATAGCCATCAAAATTGTCAATAAACGTAAACTAGACCAGGGAGATGTGGAGAAGTTTCTGCCTCGAGAAATCTCCACTCTCCAGAAGATCTCCCATCCTAATATCATCAGCACTTTCCAGATTTTGGAAACAGAGCGCTACTGCTTCATTGCGCTGGAAATTGCTGAGAATGGGGACCTTCTGGATTACTTCAACTCTAGAGGACATCTTCCAGAGGAAGAAGCGAGGCACATCTTCCAGCAAATGTGCCAGGCAATATCGCACATCCATTCCTTAGGTATTGCACATCGTGATATCAAGATGGAGAATGTGTTCTTCAACAAAAACATGGATGTGAAAGTAGGCGGTGAGTGTGATTGAGCGTCAGGTATTATTACATTTAATTCATTGTTTTATTCATTAGATTTTGGATTTGCTCTGGAGTCTCAAAGCGACTTTTGCTCCACTCCATGTGGATCGTACAGCTATGGGGCTCCTGAAATAGTTCTCTCACCACACCCATACTATAATCCACAGTTAGCTGATTCATGGAGTATGTAAGTTATATACCTATCTTTTCTTACAGGGGTGTGCTTCTGTACGCCATAGTTATGGGTTATCTGCTATTTGGAGATGACAACCAACTCATCAATCGCCTCTGCAATTATCATCACGTGCCTATGGAAGGCAATCAGATATCTGAAGGTAAATCAATACTGGTATTAATTTATAACCACATCATTGTTCCTATTATTCCTTCAGAATATGAACAGTTGGTACGATCTCTTCTCACTGTAGACGTCACTGTTCGTCCGTTTATTGCGGAAGTCTTGTCTCACATGTTGATGACGAGTTTTCCATCTGTTTGTCCGTCATGGGAAGGACCATGTGGAGGCAAACATACTGTGCAAAATTCCCTAAGCCTTCCCTCCATCTTTCATAGTGTGGATTCAAGTACTTGCTGCTATGACGTTGAGGTTCATTCCCCACGTCTACCATCCAATGATCAGCAAGATACTATGAATGATATGGATACAACTGATGCTGAGACAGCTTTACCTGTCAGAGTTTCATCAGGTTCAGAGGTGCAGGAGGAACATCTTATATCAGCCAGCAATGCAATTCTTCATGTTTCATGCTCATTGTTTGAAGGATCAGGTTCGCCATTTTCCTGGCTTTGCTAACAACTTACCTCCACTTGAGAATGAACCAGCTTCTTCAAATAACAATACATCAATCAGGAACCCTTTACCTGAATCAGTTTCAAGTGCCATTCAGCCAAATGACAAAATATGTGTCATCCACTGCAATGAAGCAAAACAACTCTTCTTCTGGTGCTAGTATCAACACACCTGTGCCTGAACAGTCAATCTCATCAGCTTCTATTGACCAGACTAACCGTCCTTCTGGTACAGCAAACAATAATCTATTGCTTCCCAAACCACAGCCATCATTTGAGCAAGACTATTCACTTGACCAAGCTGATGACACAAACAATCCTGCTAGTTGCATAAATATACCAGCTATGTGTAGTGAGACTTCATCTGACACAAGATCTAGACAGAAGCACAGGAAAAGGCATAACTTGGTAACAAGGCTGCAAAGTGTTGTTTGCCGAAGAATTTTCTCATCCTTGAGAGAAAAGTTCAAAATTCTATAGACTATGATTGAAAAATTTATGAAAATTATTACTATTATTAATAAAAACAGTGACAAAAAAACATCTAAAGATTCTCATTAATAGAAGTAACTTCTTTAAGAGACAATTATTGAGTTTAGCACATAATAGTAATTAATCAAGATTTTAAGAAGTGCATCTATAATAGAATGTAGTTATAGATTCCACTACAATAAATGTTTATCACTTCACTATTTCTTTCTCAGCATTTCTTCTAAGGAATTATATATAAGGAAAAAAATAAACATTGAAGGTAAAATTATAATCATCTCCACAACAAGCATTGATTATTTCTCGTTAGTCAGTGATGCTCTAACTCCATTTGATATCTGTATATTTTGTCCAAGTAGCTTCCATTTTAAGTGAAACATTAGAATTGCTTTTTCAGCTAGTATTAATTGGCGAGCGAGCGTAGCGAGCGAGACACTTACAGGGGTAACACAATCGAAAATCGGGGATGTTTATTTATTGGCGAGCGAGCGTAGCGAGCGAGACAGTATTAGGGGTGGATAATGCAAAATCGGGTATATGTTATATGTATATATGTATGTGGGATGGTACGTATGCCCCTTAAACGCGCGCGCGGGGAACGTTTTTCTCCAAAAAAACACGGCTTTTTAGGCTTGACCCCAGTTTATTCTGAAACTACAGGATTAAGCAAGCCTTACTTTATACTTAAGCTCCAAAGTGTGAGAAAATTCCTGCGAAAATGCTTGCTTTTCAAGAAACAAAAAGTTGATTCGACCGGTTACTATGGCATTGAAGACCCTTTTCCAGACTTAATTTCAAAACTTCGCCGTTTTATGGGGGGATACGGAGTGCCGGTTGTTGGTTGTCAAGAGCTGTTGGTAGTCAGAATGCCGTAGTATTAATGCTAAGGAAGCTACTACTTCTCGAGGGAAGCTGAGAGTAAGTACGTAATTCCATATTTGTTAGCTAAATATGCAAAATTAACTCTGGCCTTTCTTTTTTGTAGCTAAGAGCTTGTCAACAGTGACTGGTAAATTCAAATAGTCAGATTGGCTAAAATTTGGTACTACAAAAGTTACCACTGCTCAAGAAAATGAGGTAAGAAAATAATTTTGTATTTGTGTGCTAAAATTGATTGTTTTTGTTTTTGTAGGTGAGAGCTTGTTGTCAAGAATTCAAGGTAATTCAGATGGTCAAAGTAACTTCAATCAGAAGTTATCAATACTCAAGAATGATGTAAGTAGTAATTCCATATTTGTTGGCTAAAATTACAAATAATAACACCGGTTTATTTTTTTATCGTAGCTGAGAGCTTGTTCAAGAGTTACTGGTGATTGAGATTATCAGAATGGTTGATGTTTGATACTACAAAGGTTACCATTAATCAGGTAAGAGAGTGATTTTGTATTTGTTTGCTGAAATAAAACGTCATAACTGCTATTATAGTGTTTGCATGAACTAAGCTAAAACAGTAACAATACTTAGTTTTATGTTACCTAACATCAGGCTCGCTCGCCATTTGTGCTCAAGCACACCACTAGTTTATTTATTTATTTGTATATATGTATGGACGTATGTATGTCAATTTGTACTTTGACCCTCTGTATTTTTGTGTTCGCTCCGCGTTCGACCCCGTCCCAAACTCACTAAACAGAATCCTCTGGTGTAGCGACCATTACCCGTATCACCTTAGAAATTGAATTGTATACCGCTTTGAATTGTTTTGCCTGTGCAAAAACTTACTGGAGCTCCATTTCTATTCGAGTTAGTGGCGGTGGTAAGTTAATACGCTATTAATCAGTTATAAGCCCTACTCAACAGCATTTATTTTAAAATTCATTGTCCACTAGACTAACCACGAAGGTAAGTCTTGCCTAGGTATGTTCAGTTGTGTGAAAGTATTGTGCTTACAATACTACGAATGTCAAATCACTGAAGGAAGTAATTTTTGTGTTGGTACATCAAGTGAACAAGTGTATGTGAAGGTGCTGTGTGTTACAAGGACTGCATAGCTGATGAAAAATCTTTACCTTTATTGACAGGTTAGGTTTTAGTCTCTGACCTATCTGATATTTTGCCTACACAGTTACGTCTTGTGTACTTATTCAGTCCATTTTCTAACTGATAGCATTCAAATGGCAAATTTACATTTGGTCCTATATTGAAGAGAACCATTGTAGACTTGTTCAAGGTGTGGCCACTTTTATAACCATGGAGGGCGCTATGCCCATAACCACAAACTTCTGAGTTTTGAGCCAGCTAGATAGCCATCACATAACTCTTCATGATAATACAAAGATTACACATTTTAAAGCATATATTATGTGTTTATAATTGGTTAAAATATATATTTTAAGTGGTTAATATGGAGTTAAGATATATAAGTTAATATGGACAGTTAAGATAGTTATTTAAATACAATAGTGTATTTGCTCTTGTGGTATTGCTGCTGTCTACAAAAAAAAGTGCATCATATCATAACAGCTAGCTACAGGTTAAACCATGATGACTTACCTATTTCTTTTTCTTCTTCTTCTTTTTTTCTGTATTAAAATGAAGTAAATTATGAGAATTTTAATACTATATAGCTATCTACTCACTTTATTATTTAAAACTTTTTTTATTTCCTGAGCCACTGGGGGCTCAGGAATCACATCCTTTTGTCTTTGTCTTCCATTCTAACACAATTATATCACAACTGATACAATTCTTCTCCTAAATAATCTACTCACTTGTTCTGCCATAGGCTCCTGTTCCGGTTCCATTGTTAATTAAAGCAGGTGACAAATCTAACCGCTAAGTAGCTACTGATCATGCGCAAACTACACAAAACCGATGGTAGTCGCGCCGAGAACATTTCTCCCGCCTTTTACTCTTTGCACGTACTGCGCAGCTATTTTTCTGAGTTGTATAAAAACCAAATAAACTGAGCACCCCCGTTATTGCTACCAGGATACGAGATTCCTACAGCAATTGCGGTGTGGATTAGGCGAACTAAGGCTAAGTTCTATAATTTGTGTGGCTGTTTCATTTATTTTATTCTTATTTTCTTTTACTTGTCAAGGTTTTGTGCTTTATAAATAATGGAGCTCGATAATCCCAACCTAAAATTATCATACAGTGTACTCATTTTAAATGGCATTTTCTCTAAGTGGCATTATTTCATTTTATTTTCAGCTGGGCCAGCTCGCTCGCCATTTGCGCTATTCGAGCGCACCACTAGTTTATTTAGATATATGTATGGACGTACGTATGTCATTTTGTACTTTGACCCTCGCGTTTTTGTGTTAGTTCGGTTGTCGACCTCGTCCCAAATTGCACTAAACAGAATCCTCTTGTTTATCGATCAGTACCCGTGTCACCCTAAAAATTGAATTGTTTTCCGTTTTAAATTCTTTTGCGGGTGCAGTTCAAACTTGAAAACTTAAGGGACTTTCATTTCTATTCGAGTTAGTGGCGGTGGTAAGTCAATGCGCTCTTTGTCATGGTTATAAGCCCTGCGCAACAGTATTTACTTGAAAATACATTGTCCACTATACTACTGTGAAGGTAAGTCTGTGTAGGTGCATGTCCAATTGTGTCAAATCATTGTGTGTTACAACCACTACTTAGCTAAAGAATATCACAAAGAAAACTTTTAAATAACGTGTATTGTTTTGTTGTTGTTTTTTTCCTTCCAAGCAGTTGCAGAGAGTTGTTACTATGGCACTGAAATTCCTTCACCCTGTATGCTAAATTTAAAAACTGGACCTTATTTTCAGTAACTTCAGTGTTAGAAGTCAAAATCATTCATATAAAAATAGTATAGTCTGTAGCTCGCTCGCCATTTGTGCTAAAGCACATCACTAGTATTGATTCATTTAACAGTTGGAGCTGACTAACAGATGAGATATCGTAATAATTTCTGTATCTATACCCGCTAATTCTATATTTACCAGAATGTACGCTTGCCTCGCTTTTATTGAAAGTTACAGACGTAGGTAAACAAAAAACAATGTGATAAACTTCCGGTAAAATATTTTTGGCCGACACAAAATGGCGCATCAAAGATTAAAAAACTACGCAAATTGCAGTATTCTTGAATACAGTAATAAGCATTAGCCGCAAAAAAATCCATTTTAAAGCATAACCCGACATTTCAGATTAGCTCAAGTAGAATGAGGTAGCGTTGGCTGTGGTAATGTAGCACAGGCAATACTGGGATCACTATAGCAGGACTGTAGTAATTAACGATAACACCATAGTAACACTCGTAGCGGTGCTACCTTTGCTACTCAATTAGAAGCACCTGCATAAGCTTGTGGCTTGTGTCTCGTTCACTATGCCAACTCGCCAATTACAAGCAGCCCAGTAATTGATGAGCGGATGAAACTAGAGACTAGTCAAATATTGACCAAATTTCAATGTTATGTTTGGCTGGCTGTGGTGAGGATAGGCCAAGTATGAAAGGTGGTGGTTTATAGGGTAGAAGATTAAGATGAAAGGGTAAGAATCAGTAGCTATAAAACATTAAGACATTAATTCTTCATCCATCAGTTCATTCAAAAAACGGCTTTCAGGAAATTTTGCTCTTTATTCTGTGGATAGGAGGGTTGTGGTGCATTAAAAGTTGACAGCAATGTGCGTGACTTTTCATTCACCTTTAATACTTTGACTGAAGTGATAAACAAAATGAAAAAAATCAATCTATTTGAAGCAGTATGTGTTTATTTATAAGATTTCTTTTAATTCTTCATTACTATGATCCAGTTTAACATTTTGAGGCAGTTGTATAATAATAGTCTTTTGAAGTGAACCAAGTTTATTAAAGTTTTCATACAACATTTTCCGAGGAGTTTTGGTCAGCACCATATCGGATTGAGTGTAAAATTAACAGTATAATAATATAGTCCCAAAATACTTATATTTATCTTGTGGGAAAAGTACAAAAATAAGCTGTCACGCACTACTCTCTTCATTTGTTTTTGGGTAAGAAGAGTTCAGAAAACATGAGATCTCTTAAACTCTACCTGGTAGTCATCAGTGCTATAATATTGCCATCACCATCATTGGTGTCTGGTACGTATATTTATTATGTATAGCACAAGAAAATTATATGTATATTATGCTTGATTTACTATTTTAAAATAGTATCATGATATAATTAGGAACATAGGTTTGTTATGAGCTTACTAAGATGTCAGAATATAATTCATTACTATGTTTTCCTCTTCTGTGTTTGATGTAGCTGCCGACAATGGCTATTCATTGACTTCAGATACAAGAGACTTAGAAGGAGGAATTTTTTGTCCCGATGTGTCGATTCAATTGTTCTGTCAAGCCAGACATGTCTCAGGAGATATTGTCAGATGGTTTTATAGTAATTTAAAAGAAAGTAGCAATAGTTATAAAGATCTCACTGCGTACTCAGCAGACAATGCTCCTTCTTTACCACATAAGATTAATGCTATAGAATCTAATGCTATAGCAGGTGTGGAAGTCTACCTGAATGGATTTAGAAGAGATTCATCAAATTCATATTCTTATAACTCAACTCTATATATAAATACTTCATTGTACAGAAGTCAAGAATACATGGGATTCACCTGTGGGACTCATCTAAGTAGTAAAAGTAATAGGATTCATGTACAATTCAAAATACAGTGTGAGTTATGTGAGCTAATACAATAATAATTGAAACTAGTTTTCTAATTACACGTTTATTATTGTACATACCAACTTTAATCAACTACACATAGATCCAATATCTCCTTCGGTAGAGAGTCTTACTGCAACTTATGCAAATGATACAATACATTCTACAGAGGTACACTGGAAGCACAGGAAAGTACGTTCAGTAGTATGTTTTATTAACAAAATAATTTTTTGAATTATTTGACAGTTAAATGTGACTCAGAGTCTCACCTGCTCCTACATTTATGTTGTCGAATTACATTATGAGAGCTCTAACTCGAGTGGTCTATTGGACTATCACATTATACCTTACAGCCACTGCAATGGTATTGAATGTAACACATCCTTTAATGTACAAACAGACTTAGGTGACTCAGCTGTGTTACATGTTGAAGTTCTCTCAAGTGACTCCATTTTAAAGTATAATTCCACTATAGTTACATTTCCTGAAGCAGGTGGGTTATTGAATTAGTTAGTATTATGCGTGTATGCCCATGTCCATGCCGCCTGTACACATAATGCTATTATGAAAAAAATTTGCAAGCTGTCAATTTGAAGGGTTAAGTCAAGAACAAATAATATGATAGGAAATTTAACTAGGTGTGTCTTTGGAATCACATGAAAAACTGGCTAGTAACGTATTCCTGTGTGCATATACACTTGCAACATTATGGTATTCTGTATCTACATGTTTTTTTTTAGTTCCTTATCTCATCAATGAAGTCATCAGTTACAATATAGAAATTTCGGTAAAGGATTGTTCCCCAATTTTAGGCTCATGCTGGTCTTTTATTGGTGATATCAGAAACTGCACTTTCCAATATAGGAATAGAAATTCAGGTGTACAGTTAGCAATTGAGGACATTCCAATTAATACAACTGTTGATATGACAGAAGTGAAGAAATTTACTCACTATGACTTCAAGTTGATTGCTGAAACTGAAAATGGCCTTATTACATTTGAACTTTTGGGAGAGCTTAGATCCTATCCTAGTAAGTCATGTAGCCTTTAGTATCTGAGATTAAATATGAGTTAATAATAACAATAAATTGTGGTACATTAATATAAACAATAATAATATTATTACTGTATTTAAAAAATACTCTTATAATATTTTTAAATAGCTGTAGCACGTCTTACATCATCAAATGAAGCCCTCATTACCCTTGGAGTGATCTTTTTCTTCATTGGTCTTCTACTATTATTCATAAATGGATTGTTGATAAACAGTATTCAGTACACAGGTATTAATAGCTAAAAATGTATATTTTTAATTATATTCCTTGCCGCCATTATTTCATTACTCCCTTTTTATTACATAACAACGACAACAACAACTATAATAATAATGATAATTATAGTAATGACAATAAATATAATAATAAAATAACAAAAATAATAATAGTAATAATAATAGTAATAGATTGACACTTTCACACCTAAAGGGGTCTGGAAAGAAAAAGGAAAGAAAAAAAAGAAGGGTCAGAACTTGATAATAATAGTAATAATAATAATAATAGTAATAATAATAATAAGATTATTATTATTATTATTATTATTAATGATAATAATAACAGTAATCATAATTACAATTATATTAATAAATATGTGAAATGTCTGCCAAGAACTCCATTAAAATTGTAATAATAATAATAATAATAATAATAATAATAATAATTGTGACTTTGTGATTTATTCTTCTATTCTTCCCTTATGCATAGTAGTGTAACTATTTATATACTTCTACATCATTAATGATTGAGTCATTCTTTGGCTAATAGCAATTTTTTTTTGTTCTAACAGCCAATATTATGTTAATTAAAATGTAACCCAATAATAATAATAGTGGTTAATTTTTTATTAATGTCACGGTTCATTTAGTACATTTTGGAAAGTAGATAGCTTTATACATTATGCAATTAATGTTATGTCTTTCAATGATATCAGTTTACTCAGTGTTTAGCATTTTTAATAGATCAATGTTAAGAGCTTAACGACTTGATTCTCATTTCTGACAAACATCTCAGCAACTGTGACATGTAATGTATTATTATGGGAATCTACTAGTCTAAATGGCCAGTGATGAGCTAGATATAACTATACCCAACAAACTGGCTCTTTCAAGTTAAATTTGTTATTGCAAACTGTGGTAAATATTAAGGTGCACATGCTAGGGTTAACAAAAGGTCATGAAGGTGAAAATGCATGGGAAAACCATTACAATCATACTATTGACTTTGTCAAATTATCTTTAACAGCTGCAGTAACAAATTTTGGAAGTTTGTAGTTTTTTAATGATGCAGCTATCAATTAGTTATTACCATAACAATATTTACTCTCCTTTGTAGTTCTACGGATACATTTATTGGTACTGTTGTTTGTTGTAAAGTAACTCAGATGGTACTGGTAATCAGCTTGGTTATCATAGTGAAACAAAGTGTGCTCATGGTAATCATAGTTGCAATGCTTATTGCTACTGGAGTAATTGTCTCAACACAAGAAGGTAATTGATATCAAAGGGAATAATCAATTTTTCATTAAAAATGTCTTTAATTTCACAGATCTTTGTGATGCAGGATGGATGTTCAATAAGAATGGCATGATTGCATCCGTATTTGTGTTTACTCTGTACCTAATTATAATATTTGCTGGTCTCTTTGTTGTACTGTTCTACATTAAATATAAAGGTACAATAAGATAAAAAGTAATTATACATTCTTGACAATAGTAGGGATGGTATAGCTATTACCAAAAAACAACAACATTATCTTCTTGCTTTCTACACTAAGCTTTCACCTACACTGACTAAATAAAGATATAGGTGCTATATTTGTCATACATATAAATGTTTATACTCCCAGGTACTGGTAACAAGGGTGTCACTATAGTTACATTAATCAATGAATCATTACTATTTATATAGTTTCATTAATTTACGAAATTAACATGTTAACATCTCTTCATTTATACTGATATGTAATTTAAATGTTATAATACTAGAACAGTATCTGTAACTTTTTGTGTATCTTAAAATATGCTTCATTATTTTGCAGAAGAAATTTTTAATCTTTACTATTCCAAGAAAAAATCCAGTCCAATGGTCAAATCTTCAAGCAGTGGCAAACTAACACAACAGAGATCAAGAGTGGAAGAGAAGCCACAGCAAAAACACCAAGAAATGAAGAAAAACCCGCAAACCAACCCTGAATATTTTGGCAGGAGGCAACAAGCAAGGGAAGTGGCACGTGAAGATGGACTGTACGATCTGCCAGATGATACTACATCCATTAGATCACATGCTTCTCAGGCTCCAACACAAAAAGATGGTCATTTTTATGATGATGCGGATGGCTTGGAAAGTTTTCTTCCTTCTTATACTTCTCTAGATAAAAGTAAAATAGCCCCATCAACTGTTTACGATATGCCTCTGGACAACGAGGAAGTTTCACAACACAGAGAAGAGAAATTTTATGAATCTATAGATGAAGAAGAGAGTGAGGAGGATGGAGAGGATGAAGTATGTGCAAGTGTGCACCATAGAATGGCTCGAGAAAGGACTTCACAGGAAGAAAAGAATGAAAGAGAAATAAGGGAAGCCTTAAGAAAACAACGACTCCAGAAACTAACCAATGCCAGGCACATCAATCCACCAGTACAGGTATATAGAGTAGCAGTGTATGATATGATTGTCTATTCAGTTATAGATGATTTATCTTTAAAATTTTAGCTTATCAAAAAGTTCTTAGAGTGTGTTCTATAGTAAGTAACATATTCGTCTTTTTACCAATAGCAGTGAAATAAAACAAGTTCTTGCAATGAGAATTATAGCACTTGTGAATTGAAACAGAGTCAATTGGGAAATTTTTTTTTCCTTGCTGTCACTTTTATCTCTATTCCAGACACAAAAAAAATGCCTAATCAATTTACTGCATTTAACTCATTGTGATATGATCTAAAACTCAATTTTTTAAATTCAGATTAAATGTTTTTGTCGCCAATCACATATTAGTTCACTTACCTTGAGTGCTCTGTTACAATAATGTCTAATAATTCACACATGGCTATTGTACCTTGTCATGCCTAATAAGACATGTTTATAACTGCACTAATTACATTTTAGAATCCTGATCCAAGTGATGATGCCAACTCTCACAAGTGGTTGTACAGTAGCAGTGATGAACATTAGCTAGTGACATGTTTCACTCTAATTTTTTTAAATGTGTACATTAATTGTTTGCAACAACACTATTAGCATTTATGTTTAGTATTTTATCGTTTGTGTTGTAGAGCTATTGTATAATCTAAAACTTGTAATTTAGAATTCGACAATATGCATAATTGGCTGCCATTCCGACTCCAATTAGACAGACTGTTAACAAAACGCGTGCTTCATTAGTGGTTCTATGTCATAACATGAACTATTAAAGTGGAGTTCACTAGCACCAGTTCACAGAGTTCACTGGCACCAGTTCACAGAGTTCACCAGCACCAGTTCACAGTGTTCACCAACACCAGTTCACAGAGTTCACTAGCACCAGTTCATAGAGTTCACTAGCACCAGTTCATAGAGTTCACTAGCACCAGTTCACCGAGTTCACTAGCACCAGTTCACAGAGTTCACTAGCACCAGTTCACAGAGTTCACTAGCACCAGTTCACCGAGTTTACTAGCACCAGTTCATAGAGTTCACTAGCACCAGTTCACAGAGTTCACTAGCACCAGTTCATAGAGTTCACTAGCACCAGTTCACGGAGTTCACTTGCACCAGTTCACAGAGTTCACTAGCACCAGTTCACAGAGTTCACTAGCACCAGTTCATAGAGTTCACTAGCACCAGTTCACAGAGTTCACTAGCACCAGTTCATAGAGTTCACTAACACCAGTTCACAGAGTTCACTTGCACCAGTTCACAGTGTTCACCAACACCAGTTCACAGAATTCACTAGCACCAGTTCACGGAGTTCACTAGCACCAGTTCATGGAGTTCACTAGCACCAGTTCACAGAGTTCACTAGCACCAGTTCATAGAGTTCACTAGCACCAGTTCACAGAGTTCACTAGCACCAGTTCATAGAGTTCACTAGCACCAGTTCACAGAGTTCACTTGCACCAGTTCACAGAGTTCACCAGCACCAGTTCACAGAATACTGGTGGCAGAAAATATGAATTGGTTAGACAAGATCCACCATAATAATTTCACGTATTCAGAATAGGTATATAGTATGGCTAACTTACTATAATTGCACACAGCTGTATGAAAATTGTTTATTTGTTTATTTGAACGTGATTATAACACATTTATGTTTGTTTTTATAAACTAAAGATTGTTTGATTTAGCTAATTTGGAGTATCAAATCACTCTACTGATTTGATTTGGAACAGATTGCTCCCAAAATTTTTATCGCAACAACAACACTTTCAATTTTAGTAATGTGAAATTTGTACCAAACGCATTAGAGCACTTCGCTTAATTTAATGAAATTTTGTTTGCTCAGAGATTAATACCCTTTTTGTTGCAAATTTCATCTTTCAACTGATGCCTGTTACATCATAAACTGTAGCATTTTTATTAAGTACATACTTGGTGATTTGTCTGGGTAAGTTCTAAAACATAAAAATATGGATGTAAAAGAAGATGAAATTATTGTTGGACCCGTAGCGATCAAAAACCCGTAAAGCCTTATTTTGGCTATTATAAGAATGCAGTTCTGTAAGATTGTACATACTAACTTGCTGCATCATCATTATTATTACTATCTAACTTAGCTAATTTCCCATTCATGATATCATAACTAATAATATTGAAATGCCAGCTGAAAAATGCTTTGCCAAATTAATTTTGTTCTCCTTACACCTTGACTCTAACTTAACCTGTTTCGGTATTGAAAATATAAATTTGGAGTAAATCTTTAAGAAGAACTACACATAAGTCATTACTACTCATTCTCAACATTGAGCATCATAAAGTATAACTTTATACCCAATAAAGTGAAAATGAAAATGGCACACAGTATTACATTAATTTGTGAAAATTTAGTTTTCATCTAATAAGAAAAATGTTTTTATTTTAGAATCTACAGTTTTTCTAAAAATTAGCTATGTACTCTGTGAATTTGGGATAAGTAAACAAAAATGTGATCTGTTGGTAACTGTAAAACAGAACACATCTTAAAACCAACCAAAAGCACATCACTCCTTTGCAAGTTTTCTTTTTTGAGTCTTATTTTTTAGCATTTGATAAATTATACATTCAAAAGTCGAATGCGATAGGTAAATTATGTATGATCAGCTTAGATAATAGCAATGAATGCTATCATCACGTCACTGCTGTTGGTCATCAAAAGAAATAGTTAAAGGTAGCTATTAGTCAAATTGAAGAAGCACCTGATTGTGAGTGATCTATTTCATTGGTAAGGACTTTTTATACTGCCTCAAGGCCTCCTATAAGATTTTCTAGTTTGAGTCAGGAAATTTTATATCATGTTACTACCTTTCCTACTAACATAATTACACCAGCCTTAGTAAGTTGTCTTTCACTGGAAATAGTTTAAAAATAATAGTATGCATTGAGTATGTGTTTTTTAGGTAACGACAGCCTCAGACCAAAACAATGCACTGGCTTTGTTGTGTTATAGTAAGTCATTTCAATGGTCGCACTAGTGGTGGTAGCTAACAAGTAAACTTTAAAAAATTGTCAATTGCTTGTCTCTAAAAACAAAGTTATTGAGCTGATTCCTCCATTTTTAGGCCTTATTTGACTATTTAGAAAGGTAAGATAATATTCCCAAAGTGTGGCATATTAAACTGAAACACACCGGTGTGTACCACTTTTTATAATTTTTTTAGTGAGAGCACTTTTTTTGTATTTCAAAGAAAAACGATAAACGATAACATGTTTACAAGATGTGGTACAGTTTAAGGTTAGCAATCAGCTTTCTGGAACGACAAACAAGTGAAAAGCTTTTGAAGGCTTATACGTTTTATTTTCTTTTGAGCCTGAGGATTTGATAGAAGAACCAGTGCTGCCACATCACAGATCTCTACACAGAGAAATTGAAAGGCTCTTAGTCAAGTTGAAATTTCAAAAATATTGTGAAGCCCCCCAATATTTTTGGGGCACACTCTAACAAGTTGATTTCTCACAAGAACACTTTTGTTGAACCACAAAAAACCTGCCCTTGGAGCACCCCTATAGCACCGAAACATCTTCCTACACTATTGCTTATAGCAGAAGACAAAAGTCTTTCTTGCACAATCTGACTTAACTGCTCTTAGCCTTCAATATGTGAACATTTACAAAAATTAGTTTCAATCTTTTTTTGTTGCTTATCTTTAGTTGCGATATTTTTCAGCCTGAGATGCTTTAGTTTAGCTACCTTCTTTATGCTGAATAGCATAACTAGTTGAAGTTATTCACATGCTGTATTGTACTGTACTTCACTACATAATTTCCTGAACAGGATCATAGCAGTTTGACTCAATGTATACATTGAGTCAAACTGCTATGATCCTGCTATGATCCTGTAATAGTATACTATTACAATGTACTGAATGAACTTGAATTAATGTGTTTATCAAAGAAAAAATGAATATTTTTAGTTTAAGAAGTAAAAAAAATAAAGTTGTATAGGTTTTTTATTGCTGGATTGTCCATCCTCCATGCATTTCTATTTCTCTAAAACCGTTTTTTTGTTTTTGTTTTAATGTATCGTAAGTAGCTATGTTGCTTAACGATTAAATTTTGGTGCAGGCATTCTTCAAGTGCTCTCTGTATCACTAATCCTAGATATGCAACATCATAGTGAAGACTTAGTGATAACAAGAAAATAAAGGAATAAACTATTTATTAGGATTCACTATAAGTAAATACATGTAATATAATATAAGAATAACATAATCAAAGTTGTTGTTTTTTAACATCAAACAGTAATAAGATCAAAAATTATTCTAAATTGTCTTTTCACCACCAGGAAGACTTCGTTGATGTAGCTTCATCTCTGTACCTTACACGAGACAAGTTCATATAGGCACTTGCTACTGGTTCATCATCATCGTCAAAGTCTTCTACATAGTTTGTCCTCTGCACAGAGTGACTCTGCTGTCTGCAGGGACACAATTGTGTAAAAAAAATAATCATGAAAAAAGACAACAACCGTAAAGGTGAACAGTTATGTTCTCTATAATATTAAAGCTTTATCATCACAATTATCAAGTTCTGACCCTTCATACAAACTAGATAGAAATTATTTCATCTAAAGGGGTCTGGAAAAAAGCAAAGGAATAAAATGGTCGTCGCCGGGAATCGAACGCAGTAAGGAAAAATATGAAGGTTTTGGAAGTTGAGGGTTGTCATAGCTCAGTGGTTAGAGCACTGGTGGCTGAAACCAGTGGCCCTGGGTTCGATTTCCGGCGACGACCAAGATTTTTCATTTTTTTTCCTTTGCTTTTTTCCAGACCCCTTTAGGTGAGAAAGGTTCTATCTAGAAAGTTTCTATCTAATATTAAAGCTGTTGGAACTTTGGTCGGATTTCAAAATTATTTTTAGGAAATCAGATGAGAATTTGTTAAAATCAGCTTTACTACCAGTCTGTAGTAGCTAACTTACTTGCTGCGCACATAGTTTTTCCCATAACTCATGAAAGTCTCACGATTGTTCATAGCCTCCATACATTTCTTCAAGTCTGCCAACAAAAGCTGTAAGGAGAGCCAGTAAAAATCAGGGTGTATAACAACAAAAGTTTTACCTAATTTATCCAACATCTCAGTTTACCTTTACAAGTTCTTCATCTTTGGATATTGAAGCTTGAATTCTGTCCAATGTTTTCTGTAGGCATTCTTGTGCACCCTTCAGATTATCTTCAATTTCAAACCATTGGCAGTAATGATTCAGATTAGTATAATAAAATACTTACTTTGACTAGCCAGTGATTCTGCATCTTTAAGAGCTGCTGCTGTGAGCACTCTGTTTCTTTGTACATCCAATGTGACACTGCCAGGACCCTGTTTATCCGCTGGAAGAGAAATAAAAAAGAAATAAATACAATTAAGTATTGATTAGTGTTTTACTTGTTCTGTTAGTGGTAATAGAGCATTGCAAAGTATCGAACTGAGATGTGATAACATTGAAGTACGCTAATTCTGCTTTCAATAGAATAATATCCTTTCCTGTGGACACTGCTGGAAGCTCCATCTCCAACACTAAGTCTCTACTCTCCTCGGATTGAATGTCTCCCATGGGCACCTCACAGCTGCAATAGGCAATAATTAACATATTCTCACTAAAATGTCTCCAGTTCATTTATATGTAGTGGTTGCCTTAGAGAAAAATCTTACCACTTTTCAGGTGTGGTCCAGTTTATGCTCCTGCTTGTGTGAATCTTCTTTATTTGAACATTCCCTTGTGCTTCAAGCTTCACACTCACATTCTGCCCCACTACACTCAACAGACCTCCAAGACAGTCTGCAAATGATTCCGGAATCTAGGAATAGTTACAGTGCAGGTTTAAACAAACAAACAACAAACCTGATAATGTTGCTTACCTTCTCATTACTGTCAATGTAGTAGTATACACCTCCTCCCTGAGTAGAGATGGCCTCCAGCATGTCTGCATCATGATCTGATCCAAACCCAAATGTGTACACAGTTCCATCAAACTAAATAAAACAAATTAATAAATAAGTAGGCAAACAAACAAATTAAAAATAAGTAACTAAATAAATAAACAAGCAGACTTACTGCAATAGGATAACCATTAAAAACTAAATAAAACTAAATAAATATTTAATATGATTAAATTATATATATGAAACCAATGAAACAATGAAGCACCAAGGTGCGAACCCTCAGCGCTACTATACACTAGCATGCTATAACCAAATCAATTCTTGGAGCGAAAAAAAAAAAGTATTTGGCTATTCCTAATTGTGGGCCCCCAAAGGGCATGCAAGCCCACATTTGAAGGAGACAGAAGACATGAGAAGGAGAGAGAGACCAGGGAAGGAGAGGGAAGAAGATAAAGAGAGAGAACATGCATAGAAGAGATTCATTTTTGTAACTATTCAATGTTGTAGATGTTTGTGTGTGCGGATTGTTTACAGGTGTTTTGAGACTAACTTGTGTGTCACCTTATATGGTCATGTTGTGGAAGAACCATGTTGTATATGTGTTAATCGTTTGTGGAATCCTTGTGTAAGGGGTTGAATGGTCATGTGGTGTTGTTTGTGCTGTATCATCCTTGTTTTGTGGGTGGAACTCTGGACTGTGTATAAAACTCACCCACCATCATTTTTGTAGTCAGTCTATTTCATATCAAGTTCTAGTTAAGACTAAGTTCTTGTTCGCTGTGGCGATAGAGTAGATTCTGGTGGCAGCGATACTATAAGCTGCCTACCTACTGTGAGGTTACCTGAAGTTCTGAGGAGCCAAGGGCCCACAAACTGGTGGCAGCGGTGGGATCCGTTTGCGAAGACATTCACTGCGGCCCAAGAACCAACCAACGGGAGACGTCCCAAACTTACCGGGAAGAAGACATTCTACCCAACCCGCTGAGGACACTCGCGGAAACCCCAAGTCGACTTGCTTCGGCAGACGAGACACGTCAAGCAACCTTGCTACGGCAGAGGGAGCCCTTGCATCAATCGTGCTGCGGCAGAGACGTGCATATCTACCTTGACTGCGGTCATCACCGTGTGCTTGCTTCGGCAGTGGACACAGATCTTAGGATCAACCCCGAGGACACTCGACACCCATCAGAGACTTGTATCCACTCTATTGTGTTGTTTCGTGAACGATTTTATTGTCCGTAAATTTTTTTCTTGTATTCCGTTAAAACCCATTTTATTTCTAATTCAGTCTCTGATCGTATCATTTTATTTTTTTGTGTGTGTGTGTTGGTAGGTCTCTGGCAGGAGCACACGTGCGCCTGGTTCCATGCCAGAGCTCGGACAAGCGGGGGCTAAGAAGAAGACCACCACCCGGGGGTTGCCTGCTGTGACTTCCGGTGACGTAGCCTACCGCCCCTCTCGTAAGCCGACTGCCTCTGGGCGGTCCCCATATCCAACGCGCCCTGCTGAGGAGGTGCAATACACCGAGGTGTTATCAGAGGAAGAAGGTGAGGGGAAGGATTTGGTAGAAGAGGAAGTAGAGAAGGTGAGAGAGGAAGTGGTTGTTAGTAAAAAGAAGATGGCAAAGAGGAGCGAGGAGAGTGAGGTAGCGGCATTGCTAACGTATATGATGGAGCGGGATAGGCAGTGGAAAGAGGATGAGGCTACCAGAAGAAGAGAAGAGGGGGAGGAGAGACGGAGGGAAAGAGAAGAGGAAGCTAATAGGAGAAGAGAAGAGGAGGAAATCAGAAGGAGGGATAAAGAGGAAGAAGCAGTCAGGAGAAAGGATGAAGAGGCTTATCGGCGGAGTACTGAGGAAGAGCGGAGAAGGGTTAGACGAGAGGAGGAGGATAAGATTCATGAAAAGAGGGAGTTGTTGCAGGAAAAGCTGAAGGGGTTAGGCATATATAAGGATGGGAATGAGTTGGGAGCATATCTGGATAAATTTGAAAGAATTATGAGGGAGAGTAAGATAGATGAGAGGGATTGGGCAGAGAGACTATACCCCAAACTGCCTGAGAGACTTTGTGTCAGGGTAGCTCAGGTGAGGGACGATGGGGCTGAGTATTGTGAAGTCAAGAAAATATTGTTAAAAGCAGCTGGTGAAACTTCCATTACGTATGGGAACCAGTTGTTCGAAGCTACGAGTGAGACTTTCAAGAGCATGACAGCTGGAGGAATAGCTGAATGGATGCAGAGGACTGTGAAGGGTACATGTCAGGGTTGTGAGAGTTTGGAGGAAGGTATGTTAGCAGTAGCATTGGCGTTAGCTAGGAGGGTGTTACCTCAAAGTGGGAAGATGTTTATTGAGAATAGGACGATTAAGAATTGGGGGGATTATAGAGAAGCACTTGAAGACTGGATGTCTGGGAGACAGAAGGGGAATTATTTTAAACCGTTGGGTAGTAGTTATGTTGAAAGTGGAAGGAGTTATAGGGGCAGAGAAAGTAGTTATGGGCGTGACAGTGGTTTTAGTAGAGATGGGGGGTATGACAGGGAGAAGTCTGGAGGTGAGAGAATCAGTAGTTATGTTACTTGTTTCAATTGTGGGGAAAGAGGACATAGGTCCACAGAGTGTAAGAAAGGGAGTGGTAGTAGGCCAGGTGGGAGTGGTTATTACCCTAGGCCAGTTACGTGCTTCAACTGTGGGAAGGTTGGGCACCGCAGTACAGAGTGTACTATGAAGAAGGGGGTGGTTCCGGTGAAGAAAGAAGCCACACCTCACAAGATGTCCGTATTGTTAACTGAGGATAAATCGGGGAAGTCAGGAAATGTTGTTATTGGGGTTATGAACGGGGTAAGAACTGAGATACTGATTGATTCAGGGGCGGAGCTTGGGTCCGTGCCTAGGGCATTAGTGCCAGAGAAGGTTGAGTTGTGTGGGGATGTGGTTGTGAAGGGTTTTACAGGTAATGAGAAGTGTTGTAAGAGTTTTATGGCTAAGTTCGAAGTAGGTGGGTATGTTAAGACTGTGAGAGCTATCATTGACGAGAGTGGTCAGCCAGGTGTGTCATGCATTGTTCCCTTTACTGTGTCAAACAGGGAGGAAGTTGAGGCCTATATGAAGGCCATTCAAGAGTATGTGCCTCTAGATAAGGCAGAGATCAGTGTGCTAACAAGGAGCATGACTAAGGAGGAAGCTAAGTTAGATGAGAATGAGAGTGATGTAGTTGAGAAAGATTTGTGGAGTGTGGTGAATCCAGAGAGTGATTGTGTTAGTGGTGAGAAGAAGGGTCCGACATCAATGAGTCGAGCTGAACCTGAGAAAGTGAAAGTAAAGGAGGAAAAGAGTAAGTCAGGGAAGGGCCACAGGGTGGAAAAGGCGGAGGTGTTACCGAAGCCAGACCTACCCCAGGCTACAGTTAGTGTTGAGAGTGAGGAAGTGAGAGAGAGTGATAGTTCAGGGGAGGGGACTCCAACCCCCCTTGATGAGTTAGCACCTGTGAGTGGGGAAGAGGCTAAGCTGTGTGGGCTAGCAGAGCAGATTGGCCCTGTGAGGGAGGGGTCAGATGGTGATAGTTTTAGGAAGGAAGTGATGAGTGATGTTAGTTTGAAAGAGTGGCGTGAGTTAGGAGATAGAGGTGAGCGTGGATTTGCTTGGAAGAAAGGTGTATTAGTACGTAGCATGTACGTCACATGGGAGGAGTTCCGTGATGTCTTAGTAGTGCCGAGGGGTTTCAGAGAAAGAGTGTTAGTGTTGGGTCATGAGAAGAATGGACATTTGGGGGCGGAGAAAGTGAGTGCAATGATTGGGAGGTATTTTGTGTGGCCGGGTATGACAAAGGAAGTTATGGAGCATTGTTCTAGCTGCGAAATGTGTCAAAGGAGAAGTAAATATAAGCCAAGAAGAGCACCGGCTGTCGAGAGGCCTATTCTCTCGGAGCCCTTTGAGACAGTTGCGATTGATCTAGTTGGCCCTTTACCTAAGGGAAAGGGAGGGAATAGGTATTTGCTTACTTATGTTTGTTTGGCGACCCGTTGGCCTGAGGCAGTTCCCTTGAGGAATGTTACGGCTAAGTCCGTGATGGAAGGACTGTGGTCCATCTTTTCGAGGACCTCAATCCCAGAGTGTGTGCTGAGTGATCAGGGAAGTCAATTCTGTGGAAGGGTAATGAAGCAACTATGTGAGTGGTTGGGGATACAGAAGGTGCGGACGTCCCCGTACCATCCTGAGACGAATGGTGCAGTAGAACGCATGCACGGGACATTAAAAGCCATTTTGGGAAAGTGTTTGAGTGCAAAGTTAGATTGGGTGAGTCAGGTCAGTTTCGTTTTGTTCGTGTTGCGTCAGATGCCGCACGCGGACTCTGGATTTAGTCCATTCGATCTTGTGTACGGTTTCAGAGTTAGAACTCCTCTTGATGCACTGTATCATGGTTTATTTGAAGTTGAGAGCAAGCGATTGAATGTGTGCGAGTGGGTGGCTACCATGGCTGAGAGACTGGAGATGATGCGTGATTGTGCAGCCCTGAAATTAGCTAAGGGTAAGGAATCAAGGATGTCGTATTTTAACCGGGGTACTAAGTTGCGAGAATTTAAAGTGGGATCATTAGTGTTGTATCGTGTACCGGGAATGTTTTGTAAGCTAGCAGACTCCTGGGAGGGACCTTATAAAGTGATTGAGCGGAAGGGTGAGGTTAATTATAAGATTGGTAAGGTGGGTGCAGAGAAGCAGGCAAAGGTAGTTCATGTTAATTGTTTGAAGGAGTATAAAGAAAGGTTTGTGATTAGGAGATTAGATGTAGTAGCGGAAGAGCAGGGTGAAGAGAGGAGTGTATTGAAAGGTATTTGTGATGGATATAATGAGAATGAAATGGAAGGAGTGTTAAGTGAGTTTGAGGATGTGTTCTCAGAGGTGCCTGGGAACACTGATCGAGTGGTGATGTCAATTAAGACGGGAGACAGTGAGCCGGTTAGGCAGTCGCCTTACTCAGTTCCTTTAGGAATTCGAGACAAGGTGAGGGAGGAGTTAGTGAATTTGGAAAGGTGTGGAATCATTGAGAGGTGCGAGAGCAGCTGGGCGTCGCCGTTAGTTCCTGTAAAGAAGGCGGATGGAGGGATTAGATTATGTGTAGATTTTCGGAGGCTAAATGAGGTGACAGAGAAGGAGCCGTATTATATTCCAGGCTTCGATGAGATGGTGGAGATGGTTGGGCGTGGTTCTGTATTGTCAAAGGTGGACCTAGCTAAAGGTTTCCACCAGGTAGTGGTCGCTGAGCGGGACAGAGACAAAACTTGTTTCATTTGTCCTTTTGGGAAGTTTCGTTTTAAGCGTATGCCGTTTGGGCTCACCAACGCCCCTTCGGTGTTTCAGCGTCTTATGGACGAAGTGTTAGTGGACTGTCAGGACTTTGCTCGTGTCTATATAGATGACATTTTGGTTGTGTCTGAGGATTGGGAGTCGCATTTGGGGCATTTAAGGAGGTTGTTTGGGACATTGAGAGAGGCAGGACTAACTTGCAAGAGGCAGAAGTGTAGTTTTGGGAGAAGAACTTTGGAGTTTCTGGGACACCAGATCGGTGGTGGTGTAGTAAGCGTGCCGGCAGCCAGGGTACGGGCTATTCGTGACCACCCGCGTCCAAAGACCCGGAGGCAGTTGAGGGCGTTCCTGGGGCTGGTGGGCTATTACAGGAGGTTCGTGGCGGGCTTCCACCGGTGGTCGTCAATTCTGACGCCTCACACGTCTACAGCGACGGCAGGGGAGCTTGGGTGGACTGAGCCGATGTTGGAGGCCTTCCATCGTTTATGTAATGAGTTATGTAATCATGTATGTTTGTATGTTCCGTGTGTGGATGATGTTTTCATGTTAGAGTGTGATGCCAGCTCAACTGGGATCGGGGCGGTGTTGTCTGTGGTTCGAGATGGAGAGCAGTTGCCTGTGGCATTTTTCTCGAGGCAGCTTCACGGGGCACAAGCCAGATACAGTGCCCAAGAGCTTGAAGGTTTGGCGGTGTTTGAGGCTGTTCGACACTTTGCCTACTTCCTCTACGGAAGGAAATTCACTGTGATTACCGACCACAAGGGTCTTCTGAACTTGAGAACGGGGAGGCAAGAAAACCGACGATTGTACAATTGGGCACTCAAGTTGTCTGAGTATGATTTTGAGATGGTGTATCGCGCCGGAAAGTTGAACATTGTGGCAGATGAACTGAGTCGTTGCCACGCCGACGGAGATGTCTGTGACGAGGTCACCCCATCTTTTGAGGAGGGGGGAGATGTGGGCCCCCAAAGGGCATGCAAGCCCACATTTGAAGGAGACAGAAGACATGAGAAGGAGAGAGAGACCAGGGAAGGAGAGGGAAGAAGATAAAGAGAGAGAACATGCATAGAAGAGATTCATTTTTTGTAACTATTCAATGTTGTAGATGTTTGTGTGTGCGGATTGTTTACAGGTGTTTTGAGACTAACTTGTGTGTCACCTTATATGGTCATGTTGTGGAAGAACCATGTTGTATATGTGTTAATCGTTTGTGGAATCCTTGTGTAAGGGGTTGAATGGTCATGTGGTGTTGTTTGTGCTGTATCATCCTTGTTTTGTGGGTGGAACTCTGGACTGTGTATAAAACTCACCCACCATCATTTTTGTAGTCAGTCTATTTCATATCAAGTTCTAGTTAAGACTAAGTTCTTGTTCGCTGTGGCGATAGAGTAGATTCTGGTGGCAGCGATACTATAAGCTGCCTACCTACTGTGAGGTTACCTGAAGTTCTGAGGAGCCAAGGGCCCACACTAATCAGGTATCAATATAATATGGCTCAAGCAATGAAAATGGTAGATAGATAATTGCTGTCTTAAAGAAGTAGCTAAACATGCAGGAAACTCTCACTGGTATATAGTTTCAACGTAATACTCCTGAATTCCAGCACTCATTAACTTTTCAGCATAAAGCAAAAACTACCGTGGGCAGAAAAAGAAATTAATTGCTCACGTGAAAGCAATGTGATGATAAGGGGTGTTATTTACAAAATTTTGAACCTACGCGGAGCTGACAGCTGGCTTTTTCTCAAAAATCAGCCTGAAACTCGATAAAGTAGTATAATTTAAAAAAAGTCTTAAATTGTCATTCTAAGTGAGTCCATGCCGAAATCTGCAGTTAATTTACGTAAATAATTACACAATAATACATAAAATATAGGCAAATTACTTTTTTTGATGAAGAATTACTCTCATCAACTGTGGATGCTGAAGCACCTTGTTCTTCCTGTTCTTCTTTTTGTTGTGAATTTTGGTCCACAGTGTAAGAAGGTTTCTTACCCAAGCTAAACAAAAAATTGAAAACCCCTCTTCCACTAGAAGCATTAGTTGGAGGTGCTTCTCTAGGAGTGTGCTTCTTCTCTGTTGTTGAGGACAACTTATGCAAGTTTAAACCTTCATTCTGCATTTTTTTCATCTGTTCCAGGATGCCTGGTTTGTTGGTGATGCCATGATTGGCTAGTCCGTCTGTGAGCAGCAGTACAGACTGGACTTGGGACCTTTCCTCTCCATAAGTAGAAGCTACTTGCTCCATTCCTGATTTACATAAAATAATGGATACTATAATAAATATTATTATGTGTATATTGACATATAGTTGAATATATCAGTGGTGCAAACTTGCATTGCTAGTTGTTTATAAAGTGATAAAGCTATTACAAAAAAAAACAATTGCAGAGACTGAAGGAACAAAAAAAACAAACAAATGAAATTAGGGAGACAGGAAAAGAAAGAAAAATGAAAGAAATCTAAACAGAAGAAACAATTGAAAGGGGAAAACAACAAAAAAATAAAAATAAAAACAACAATTCTGATCAAAAGTGATATTTGAGCCCACCACATCCATCTCTGAGCCACAACATGTAAACACAACAATCTATAATTAATTACCTCAATAGCTAATTCAGTCTTTGACTTAGGACACTATCACTTGGTAGCTTTCTAACTTTAGGAAGCTGTCACCTTCCAGATTCAGTGTTGACAGAAGCAATTTTTGCCCTGATTGCAAGTAAAAGTTACTGTGTGAATTATCTGCAACTAGATATTGTGCAAGGATACATCATCTTTCAGCTATCTTCAGAGAGAATCATGTAGCTTGATAACAAACCCTCAGTAATATTATATTGCTTGCTTTGAATTGAGCCTTATGATTATAAATAGTGTCCAGGCCAGCCTGAACTCACAAGTCACTTTCTCCATGAAAAATCAAGGATCATCACAAACATTATCTTAATTTGACCACACCCCATTTAAATTCAATCACCTTTATTCATAGTCACTTGTACTTAAGTATCTCATTTGCAATAATGAATGACGAATTTATAATTGAACCAGAGTAGAATTTACGAGTTTGTGCGACCCGCGTTGGGAAGAAAGAGTGTCCGCAGTGGGAATGCTTTACTGATCAGCCATCTTGCTGCAGATCTGGTCTTTCAACTTCCGGCTACCAAAACCACACCCCTCGAGTGCATGACTTACAACCACAGCATTCTCAAATAGAGTATTCCATATAAATTAACTGTCAATATTCATCACCAACACAAAAGGTCATTTACAATAAATAGTCTATGTTAGGGATCATTAGTTAGAAACTATCAAAACATTCATCAGTGTGTGGATTGTGGAACCATAACCGACCTTTAAGAAGTCCTCCACAAAGATTAGTACTAGATCCTTCTCGAATTGATGACACATATGTTCTAGCTCTCTCTTTGTTCTCTTTATTCATCTTCATGAGTCCAAACACCAACTCCACATTAGTATCATAAACAACCAGGGAGATCCTGTCTGTATCTTTTACTGTGAAAAAAAGTAGTGGCCAGTGTTTTAATAGGCACAGTTCCTACACCCAAAATTAATACTATTTCTGTCAACTTACACTGATCTATTACAAACTCTAATGTCTTCCTAACCAGAGCTATCTTCTGTCCACTCATTGAGCCACTCTTGTCTATCACTGCCACTATATCTACATCAGCTCGTGCACTTGGTTCATAGTATGGAGCTTTAATGGTTGTGATGGCCCAACATTCTTGCTTGCTACCTGGTTTGTAGCTCGCTTATTCAGTATTTCCTGATAGTGAGACAGAAGTACTGGTATCTTCTGGATGGCTTGTCTGCTGTGGCTTCGTGTCTGCAGTAACCACCTTCTCCCCAGAGTCTTCAGAAGATTCCTTAGATTTTACCACTTCGGACTCTAGTTGGGGAATGTTAACACCACTATTTTCGTTCCCATTTGACTCCTGGTCACTACAGCGAGAAGCTAAAGGTTCTCTTTCTTCAACGCTAGCCATTCAATACACTCGCACACAGTCAGTAAACCGAGCAGTAAACACTAAACTCGACCAGCTCACACACCCTTTCCCGTTAAGAAGCTGCGTCACCCTAATTACCCCAAATCATTGCGTCATACGAAAGGTCGCGCTATTACGTCACCAAAACGAATAATTGGAGCTAGTACACAAACTGAAACAAACAAATAAAGGATATAAATAAATATATATAAATTAATAAATAAATAAACTAGTGATGTGCTTGAGCACAAATGGCGAGCGAGCCTAAAGACTATACTATTTTTATATGAATTATCTTGACTTCTAACACTGAAGCTACTGAAAATAAGGTCCAGTTTTTAAATTTCGCATACAGGGTAAAGGGATTTCAGTGCCATAGTAACAACTCTCTGCAACTGCTTGAATTGAAGGGAAAAAAACAACAACAAAACAATACACGTTATTTAAACGTTTTCTTTGTGATATTCTTTAGCTAAGTAGTGGTTGTAACACACAAAGTTTTGCCACAACTGGACATGCACCTACACAGACTTACATTAGCGGTAGCCTTGTGGACAATGTATTTTCAAGTAATTACTGTTGCGCACGGCTTATAACCATGACAAAGAGCGCATTAACTTACCACCGCCACAAACTCGAATAGAAATGGAAGTTCCTTAAGTTTTCAAGTTTTAACTGCACCCGCAAAAGAATTCAAAACGGTAAACAATTCAATTTCTAGGGTGATACGGGTACTGATCGCTAAACCAGAGGATTCTGTTTAGTGCAATTTGGGACGGGGTCGACCACCTAACTAACACAAAAACGCGAGGGTCAAAGTACAAAATGACATACGTACGTCCAAACATATAATTGGCGAGCGAGCGTAGCGAGCGAGACACTTACAGGGGTAAAAATGAAAAAATCGGGGATGTTTGTTTATTGGCGAGCGAGCGTAGCTAGCGAGACACTTACAGGGGTAACACAATCGAAAATCGGGGATGTTTGTTTATTTATTTATTTATTTATATATATGGACGTACGTATGTCATCGCGATTTTGTGTTAGTTATGTGGTCGACCCCGTTCCAAATTGCACTAAACAGAATCCTCTGGTTTATCGATCAGTACCCGTATCACCCTAGAAATTGAATTGTTTACCGTTTGAATTATTTTGCGGGTGCAGTTTTTCTATTAGAGTTAGTGGCGGTGGTAAGTCAATGCGCTCTTTGTCATGGTTATAAGCCGTGCGCAACAGTATTTACTTGAAAATACATTGTCCACTAGACTACTGCGAAGGTAAGTCTGTGTAGGTGCATGTCCAGTTGTGTCAAAGCATTGTGTGTTACAACCACTACTTAGCTAAAGAATTCACAAAGAAAACTTTTAAACTAGTGATGTGCTTGAGCACAAATGGCGAGCGAGCCTAAAGACTATACTATTATATGAATGATTTTGACTTCTAACACTAAAGCTACTGAAAATAAGGTCCAGTTTGTTTATTTAGCATACAGGGTAAAGGGATTTCAGTGCCATAGTAACAACTAACTCTGCAACTGCTTGAATTGAAGGAAAAACAACAACAACAAAACAATACACGTTATTTAAAAGTTTTCTTTGTGATATTCTTTAGCTAAGTAGTGGTTGTAACACACAATGCTTTGACACAACTGGACATGCACCTACACAGACTTACCTTCGCAGTAGTCTAGTGGACAATATATTTTCAAATAAATACTGTTGCGCACGGCTTATAACCATGACAAAGAGCGCATTGACTTACCATCGCCACTAACTCGAATAGAAATGGAAGTCCCTTAAGTTTTCAAGTTTTAACTGCACCCGCAAAAGAATTCAAAAAGGTAAACAATTCAATTTCTAGGGTGATACGGGTACTGATCGATAAACCAGAGGATTCTGTTTAGTGCAATTTTGGACGGGGTCGGCAACCGAACTAACACAAAAACGCGAGGGTCAAAGTACAAAAATGCCTTACGTACGTCCATACATATATACAAATAAATAAATAAATAAATAAATAAACTAACATCCCCGATTTTCGATTGTGTTACCCCTGTAAGTGTCTCGCTCGCTACGCTCGCTCGCCAATAACGTGTATTGTTTTGTTGTTGTTTTTTTCCTTCAATTCAAGCAGTTGCAGAGAGTTGTTACTATGGCACTGAAATCCCTTTACCCTGTATGCTAAATTAAAAAACTGGACCTTATTTTCAGTAGCTTCAGTGTTAGAAGTCAAAATCATTCATATACAAATAGTATAGTCTTTAGGCTCGCTCGCCATTTGTGCTCAAGCACATCACTAGTTTATTTATATATATGGACGTACGTATGTCATTTTGTACTTTGACCTTCCGTATTTTTGTGTTCGCTCCGCGTTCGACCCCGTCCCAAACTTCACTAAACAGAATCCTCCGGTTTAGCGACCATTACCCGTATCACCTTATAAATTGAATTGTTTACGGCTTGAATTGTTTTGCGGGTGCAGTTAAAACTCAAAATCTTATGGGAGCTCCATTTCTATTCAAGTTAGTGGCGGTGGTAAAGTTAATGTGCTATTTGTCACAGTTATAAGCCCTACCCAACAGTATTTACTTAAAAATGCATTGTCCACTAGACGAACCACGAAGGTAAGTCTTGCGTATGTATGTTCAGTTGTGTGAAAGTATTGTGCGTTACAACTACTATTAAGAATATCACAGAAAATTTTAAATAACGTGATTTAATTTTGTTGCTTCTTTTTCAATTCAAACTGTTGCGGGAGCGGTTACTATGGTATTGAAATCCCTTTACCTCATACGTAATTTAAAAACTCGACTTTATTTTGAGTGTTAGTTGTTAAAATCAAATTTAACAATAGTGTAGTTTAAGACTCGCTCGCCATTTGTGCTCAAGCACACCACTAGTATACAAATAAATAAACATCCCCGATTTTTTCATTTTTACCCCTGTAAGTGTCTCGCTCGCTACGCTCGCTCGACAATAAATAAATTAATTAATTAATAAATAAATAAATAAATAAATAATAATTAACAAATTTGAATTTTTAACTGGAATAGTAGTACAGTCGAACCTCCGAACAACAGCCATGCATGGGGACGAACCCTTTGGCCTTTGTAGAGAGTTTGACCTTATTTCGGAGTTTTTTGGATTAGATGAAGATCTTGTGGACCCAGAATGAAAAGTGACGTGATTAAATACATTAAATGAATCAGACGGATTCTTAAGACATTTAACAAAAAATAATAGGTCTAGTAATTGTAGGTAGTACATTAGTGGTAAAATATTGAGATGAACTAGTGATGTGCTTGAGCACAAATGGCGAGCGAGCCTAAAGATAATATTTTGATTTTGACTTCTAACACTAAAGCTACTGAAAATATGGTCCAGTTTGTTTATTTAGCATACAGGGTAAAGGGATTTCAGTGCCATAGTAACAACTAACTCTCTGCAACTGCTTGAATTGAAGGGAAAAAACAACAAAACAATACACATTATTTAAAAGTTTTCTTTGTGATATTCTTTAGCTAAGTAGTGGTTGTAACACACAATGCTTTGACACAACTGGACATGCACCTACACAGACTTACCTTCGCAGTAGTATAGTGGACAATGTATTTTCAGGTAAATACTGTTGGGCACGGCTTATAACCATGACAAAGATCCATTGACTTACCACCGCCACTAACTCGAATAGAAATGGAAGTCCCTTAAGTTTTCAAGTTTGAACTGCACCCGCAAAAGAATTCAAAACGGTAAACAATTCCATTTCTAGGGTGATACGGGTACTGATCGATAAACCAGAGGATTCTGCTTAGTGCAATTTGGGACGGGGTCGAACACGGAGAGAACACAAAAATACGCGAGGGTCAAAGTACAAAATGACATACGTACGTCCAAACATATAATTGGCGAGCGAGCGTAGCGAGCGAGACACTTACAGGGGTAACACAATCGAAAATCGGGGATGTTAGTTTATTTATTTATTTATTTATTTATTTGTATATATGTATGGACGTACGTAAGGCATTTTTGTACTTTGACCCTCGCGTTTTTGTGTTAGTTCGGTTGTCGACCCCGTCCCAAATTTCACTAAACAGAATCCTCTGTTTGTCGATCAGTACCCATATCACCCTAGAAATTGAATTGTTTACCTTTTTGAATTCTTTTACTGGTGCAGTTAAAACGTGAAAACTTACAGGACTTCCATTTCTGTTCGAGTTAGTGGAGGTGGTAAGTCAATGCGCTCTTTGTCATGGTTATAAGCCGTGCGCAACAGTATTTACTTGAAAATACATTGTCCACTATACTACTGCGAAGGTAAGTCTGTGTAACACAGGTGCATGTCCAGTTGTGTCAAAGCATTGTGTGTTACAACCACTACTTAGCTAAAGAATATCACAAAGAAAACTTTTGTATTGTTTTGTTGTTGTTTTTTCCCTTCAATTCAAGCAGTTGCAGAGAGTTGTTACTATGGCACTGAAATCCATTTACCGTGTATGCTAAATTTAAAAACTGGACCTTATTTTCAGTAGCTTCAGTGTTATAAGTCAAAATCATTCATATAAAATATAGTATAGTCTTTAGGCTCGCTCGCCATTTGTGCTCAAGCACATCACTAGTATACAAATAAACATCCCCGATTTTTTCATTTTTACCCCTGTAAGTGTCTCGCTCGCTACGCTCGCTCGCCAATAAGTCTTAATTTGTAAGAAATATTATAACTAGTGATGTGCTTGAGCACAAATGGCGAGCGAGCCTAAAGACTATACTATTTTTATATGAATGATTTTGACTTCTAACACTGAAGCTACTGAAAATAAGGTCCAGTTTTTAGTTTTCGCATACACGGTAAAGGGATTTCAGTGCCATAGTAACAACTCTCTGCAACTGCTTGAATTGAAGGAAAAACACAACAACAAAACAATACACGTTATTTAATTTGTGATATTCTTTAGTAGTGGTTGTAACACACAATGTTTTGACACAACTGGACATGCACCTAACCTTAGTGGTTGTCTAGTGGACAATGTATTTACAAGTAAATACTGTTGCGCACGGCTTATAACCATGACAAAGAGTGCATTGACTTACCACCGCCACTAACTCGAATAGAAATGGAAGTCCCTTAAGCTTTCAAGTTTTAGCTGCACCCGCAAAAGAATTCAAAACGGTAAACAATTCAATTTCTAGGGTGATACGGGTACTGATCGATAAACCAGAGGATTCTACTTAGTGTAATTTGGGACCGGGTCGACCACATAACTAACACAAAAACGCGAGGGTCAAAGTACAAAATGACATACGTACGTCCAAACATATATACAAACTAGTGGTGCGCTCGAATAGCGCAAATGCATGGCGAGCGAGCAGACTCTTTTTACAGAAAAATAGGACAGAAATTACATCTAACTGTAGTGCACAGTGTAACCCTTTCCATCCTCAGTTAGCATCAGAGAATCTAAAGTCTCTGATCCCAGACTAAACTAACAATTACTTCGAAAGCAGTGGAAGAAGCGCACCTTGACAAAGACTTCACAATTGTTTCAAGAAGAGAGTAGCTGTAAACTTTTTGGTTGAAACAATGTTGCGTCTGCAGCAGGATACTCAGCGCTCGTTAATTGAAAAAAACTGGAACTGTGAACGCTTTACCTAACTTACGTAATTAGAAGCGCGCGCATTTAAAGAGCATACGTACCATCCATACATACATACATATATATATATATATAACATATACCCGATTTTGCATTATCCAGCCCTAATACTGTCTCGCTCGCTACGCTCGCTCGCCAATAAACATCCCCGATTTTCGATTGTGTTACCCCTGTAAGTGTCTCGCTCGCTACGCTCGCTCGCCAATTATTTAAAATCTATTTAGTTGCACGCCGTTGAACTCTTTCCAATAAGATAATGTCTTGTATTTTGTTGGGAAACCATAGCTGGGAACAGCAGGTCAGCTGAGATCTTACAAGTGATAGATAGAGGGACTTCTTAATGTTAATGGGTGATGTGCAAGGAATTGTTTGCCTAATTAAATACAGAGACCAATAAGCTTTGCTGCATATTTCTTTGATGTGGACAGACCAAGATAAATTATATATCAGAGATTAAAATACCTAAATCTTTCTGTTGAGTCACTGTTTTAATTGTATCATTACCGATGGTGTAATTGTTGTTAGTATATGATGATAGGGAGACGTTCATGTATGCACATTTAGAAGTATTTAAAGAAAGTTTTCAAGATTGACACCATGACAATAAATTGTCAAGAGCCTTTTGAAGAGCTAAGTTCTCACTTGCAGAGTTTAGAGAGGCAATAAGTTTGGCATCATCAGCAAATAAAAACACAGACGAAAAAGAGCAGATGTCGTTAACATAAATAAGAAAAAGCAGAGGTCCAAGTACACTACCTTGAGGTACACCTGATTTGACAGGAAGTAAGTCAAATTTACACCCTTCAACCTCAACAAAATGCTTTCTATTTTGTTAGTAATCTTTGAAAAGTAACCAAAGAGGACCAGTAATGCCAGTTAGCCAAAGTTTATACAGAAGTTCATTGTGGGGGACTGAATCAAAGGCTTTGGCAAAATCAAGAAACACAATTTCTGTGTGTCGCTTTGACTCCACAGAATTGAAAACTGAAGTAAGAAGTTGTTGAAGAGTGGATCTATTTCTGATAAAACCAAATTGTGTCTTTGAAATTTTTGGATATATAAAATCTATTATCTTAGACTATTAATTCTAGTACTTTATGAAGAATGTTTAGGAGAGAAATAGGCCTGTAGTTGCTAACTTCAGATACACTTCCTTTCTTGTGGAGAGGAAATAATTTGTGTACCTTTCAGTCAGCTGGAATGGAATGAGATTCCATAATGACAGTAAAGAGAAGAGAAACTGTATGTGCAAGTGAAGATGCGCAGAATTTGTAAATATATGGGAACGTAAGTTTAGCTTAGTGATATACGATATTGATGAATGTCTTCAAGGCACTTCACATCAGGTTAGGTTAGACAGTGATCAAAAGCAAGTGATATCAGTATTATCTTCACTCATGCCTGATATCTCTAAGCTTTATGTTAGAGATTGCACGAGAATGGGTAAATATAGCCCCTCTCATGTAAGGCCTCGACCTCTACTTGTGAAGTTGTTGAGAACAACTGAAGTGTCTGTAATCCTATCCAACCGAAGTAAATTGACCAAATCAAAGGTGTATATTAAACCTTATATGACCCCTTCAAAGAGAAACTCTGAGAGTATTCTCTTAAAGGAGAGAAAGTCTTTGATTTCCTCTGGGGAAAACCCAAAGGACATTAAAGGTAAAAGCAACAAGCTTCTTTTAAATGGATCTGTCTATGGATCAGTCCAGGGCTCCTCTTTTCACTCAATGTCCAGAATTCAATTCAAGTTTTCTCTGATTCGCATGTTGACGTGGATCCAGTAGATAGCACAAGCTGTGGTCCAAGGAGAGAGAGTGAACAAAGGCGCCGGTTATGGCCTGGAAGTGCCCTGTATCTACCGCGTGTTCGGCCCACCTGTTTATGTCTGCCGAATGAGAGAACTAGTTAATAGAGGGACATCTGTAATGAATGTAAAATTAGTATTAGCATTCATTTAGTATTATGTCTTTTATTAAATTGAAAGGCACACAAGTCATAAATTAGTTAGGTGGCAAGCTAAAATTGAAAGGCTAGGCAAAATGGAGGCATCAATAAGTTGGGTGTGGCTAACTGGCCGTCCCAAGAAGTAAATTTTGTACAAGACATTACATTTTGGGGCACACAACTTGGCCGTTGTCCGGAGTAGAGAGTCAACCGTTACTTGGAGTCATAAAATCCATTACAAACATGCAGAAAATACTCCGTTCCCAACAGTCTGACCGTTGTTGAGAGTCTGACCGCTTCTCGGAGTCCCGTTGTAGGGAGGTTCGACTGTATAATATTATTATGTCTATGAGATGTTGTAATAATAATAATAATAATAATAATATCATCATTATTATTATTATTTTTTTTTTTATTATATAGAATTATCAAATAGTTTGAAACAGCATTTTATCAGATTTATTTTCATGAGAATAATTCCAGGTTTAACCTTTTATTTTATGTGATTCATGTCAGTGTCATTGCCTTGGTATGGTCATTTTTTATAAATTTCATTTTTGCTTTTGACAAGAGAAAATTCTGCATCATTGAGAGAAACATTTTGTTCACTAGTAATTATTCATATAAATATTATGGATTACTAACAGTAAGGTTTGTAATTTCTTCTAAATATTGTATAAAACAATGAAAACCAGCTAGTGTACAAAGTTTTTAATTGGTATTCATAGAAATATAATTACAACTGGAAACAAATTCAAGAATATTTCTGTTATAATTTCATATTCTTCCTCTATTAAAATCGACATAAAAATAGCTAAATTATAGCAATATACACATATCTATATAGTCACACACTATTAATATTTCTTGAATTTGGACTTCATATGATATGCTATCTTTGAGACATTTCCATATCCAAATGCCTCCAGTTTTTTGCCCTTGCCTCCATAGACAAAGTTTGTTCTTTGAACACTATGAGTTTGATGTCTAATAATTTAATAGAATTAAAACAATCCACAATAAATACACTTAGAGAGTGCTAACTGAGTCCACAAGATTTGATTTTGGGGGGAAATCACTGCTCTAATGCTGTAATTATTAGCAGCAAACATTCAAGTTGCAGTTCATTTAAACAAGCGATGCTGCACATGGATTATCATGTTCGCATTCTAGTATTGACTACTTTCTTTAGAAGCAATGTATGCTTACTTTAAACATGACTTTCTTTGGATAATTTATCATTCTGTCCTCAACCAGTTTTTAGAGAATAACATTTTTTCGGACTTTGTGTGATCAGAATTTGGGTTGATTAATATGTTTGTTATTTTTTAATTCAGCTTTTAAGATGTCTTATAAACAACCTTTTCCCAACCTAGAATCATATTCAACACATGTGTAGATATAATAACATTCAGTGATTGTGAATATCGGGTCCATCTTTAAAGGAACTGTCTTTAATTGAATGGCAATTTGAGGATTTTTTTTAGTAAAACAAGTACAAAAGCACTCCTAAAACTACCTAGCTATTACAGTATTATCTCAGACCAAAAGAACAAGCAATCTATTTAATCAGGCATCAATATAGCTCGAGCAATAAAATTGGTACATGGAAATGCTCTGCCTTCATGAGAGAATAAAATAATATACCCCAAAAGTAAGGGGTTTTAGTTTTATTTTAGTTAACTAAAACAACACTTAGTTAGAGCACTACAAGTCTTATAATTTATAATAGTTTGTGAATATAATCTAGAAGAAATGATTGTAGCTATCCTTATTTAGTGTCATTTTTATGCCCTTTTTCTAATTCACAATCATAAACAATACTGTTAATATATCAACTGAAAATTGGCACTGATACTGTGGTCTATCTTGCATTGGTTTAACCTTGACTTCAACATTACGTTTCATCTGTACAAAACAGCTATCTGGAGGAAATCTTTAATAAGGAGTACACATCCCTACTTGCGACTTTTTCTTCAACATTTCAACAACTTTATGTCAGTTGTTGAAACTGAAAATGGTTCTTGTTATATAACTACATCAGCCATTTGGGAATACTTAGTTTTTGTTTAAGTAAGTAGAATGCTTTAATTTTAGAATCATAGTTTGTCAAAATGAAACAAAGTTTATTAACTCCGAATTTGTTATAATTAACACCAAATAAACAATTACAACCCGCAGAAAACTTCTGAACATAACATAATCTTCATGCAACCAATGAAAGTTTTGCTCTTTTTGGATCATCCTTTACTTTTAGCATTAGATCATAAGCCTACCAATTAGAATTCGTACATATTTTGATAAGTACATTATTGACCATTAGCTATATCTCAGAAGATATTAGAAAGAAATGTTCATATCATCTTATTGATATAAATCATTTCAAATGAATTATTAGGCAAATTAATATATCAATGATACAAAGTAAAAAATATAGTGTGAAAACCCACCAAATTCACACCAAACTGGTGGTGTGAATGCCCACCATCTATACACAGCTTGTCCTTATCACTTTCTGATTAGTGTGAATGCACACGTAGCGTGAAATTCACACTCAAGGAAATAGCATTGACACTTTACCGAACATTAATTATATTCATGTGCAGGCAAAAACCAATGCTAATATCATTGTAATCTACCTTATAATTGTGTTGTACACTATAGTGGGTTAGGTAAGAGAGTTGACAAAGATTTTTGGTCCTCTGATTAATGAGATCCGGAATTCGGGCACAGAACATACACCAATCTTTTTTTTTTTTTAACTTGATATAATATTAGAATCAACCAAACTTGAAATAATTCAGCATTAATGTAAGTATAAGTTTACACTGTCTGAATTCACACTGAATTTGGTGTGTGGATCAAAATGATGAGGTGTGCAAATCATACCATATTTTGGTAAGACTATTGTTACAAGTGATTCACACTTAATTTGGTGTGAACTACACACCTTTTGGTTTACAGTGTAGTACTCCACCAGGTCACAATATATTGTTAACCACATTAAAGTAAAATTTGTCTATATCTAGCAATCAAAATGAAGGGCATGCCCCAATCAACTGTTCATTTGGTTTTGTGATGGTGAATCCAGTTAATTGTACAACAATGCAATTAGTATTATGATTAAATCGTCTTTCTGTTAAGGCTAGTTATAAAATTCCCAGTTGATATGTAGTCTGCTGGCTAATTATCTCTATCACAGCAAAATAGATCAGAGAATCTCATTTGCTGAGTAAGCATAAGGTGTGGTAATTGATTGTCTTTGGCAGAATCCCAACACCAGTCTCTCTTGGGACCAAATACACTACCATCCTTTATTCTACATTATTGTTTCATATTTTTATCTTTCCATTACACACAGTTAGGGAAATTAATTAAGCCAAGCAACATTTTCCTAATTAGTACATTCTGGGCTGGCATTAGTGAATAATACCTTTCTTTATTATTTCCACAAAGGAAATTTTGCCAATATTGTCTTATTAGAGAGTTAGCTATGCAGATATTAGTAGTGAATAAGGGAGTTCTTAGTTTGATCTTAGCTCTAGAAGCAAACACACACAAGATTTGAATATCACATTCATTTAATTCCATTTAGTATTATATTCATTAAACAATTTTACTAAATAATTAATTAAAATAATATATATATTATTTCTCACTTGCTATAGCTATAGATGTAGATGGTTAAGCAAACACAATATTTTATAATTTTATGGGAGGTTAATAATTATGTTTGATTAGTGATTATGTACATAACGTAATATCCATTCAAGTCAAACTTTGACTCTCTCAAAAGAAGTAGATAGTCCCAAAATTGTTATATTTTCCCTGTGGGAAAATGTTAGTAACATAAACTTAGATGGCTATATTTTGTTCGTGGCTTACTTCAGTAAAAAGAAATTCAAAATCATGAGATTCAGAACATCTCTTGAAGTCTACTTGTTAGTCATCAGTGCTCTAGTAATATTGCCTACACTGGAGTCTAGTAAGTTTATATAAAAATATATAGCTATAAAATGCAAGATGATACTACTTGAAAGCATATTTCCAGATTAATTAGGAACATGAATAACTGAGTGAGCTTATTAATGTAAGCAGGAGATTCCAGAATATTGCCTCACTATGTCTTTTTGTTCTGTGTTTGATGTAGCTGCTAACAATGGCTATTCATTGACATCAGATTCAAGTAGTTTAGAAGGAAGAATTTTTTGTCCTGATGTGTCGATTCAATTGTTTTGTGAAGCCAGACATGTCTCAGAAGCTGTTATCAGATGGTTTTATAGTAATTTAACAGAAAGTAGCAATAGTTATAAAGATCTCACTGCGTACTCACCAGACAATGCTCCTTCTTTACCACATAAGATTAATGCTATAGAATCTAATGCTACAGCAGGTGTGGAAGTCTACCTGACTGGATTTCAAAGAGATTCATCAAATTCATATTCTTATAACTCAACTCTATATATAAATACTTCGTTGTATAGAAGCCAAGAATACTTGGGATTCACCTGTGGGACCCATTTTATTAAAAGTGAAAGAATTGATATACAATTCAAAATTCAGAGTGAGTTAATGTGAGCTTATCATCGATCGAGAGAAGCGAGCGAGACACTATTAGGGGTGGATAATGTAAAATCGGGTATTATGTGTGTGGATGGTACATATGCCCTTTAAACGCGCGCGGTGCAGTTTTTACTCCTGAAACATGGCTTTTTAGGCCTGACTCCGCTTACTTCTGATAGTACAGCTTTAAGTAAGTCTTACTTGAAACATGGGCTATTGTGAGATAATTTCTTCCAAACGCTTGTTTTTCAAGTCTCAAAAAGTTACTGCAAACAGTTACTATGGCATTGAAACCCTTTACCAAATATAATTTGAAAACTTAGTCGTTTTTTAGCGGGGGCTGATAAATGCCCCTTGTTAGTTGTCAAGTGCCACTGGTAGCCAGAGCAGTAATTAAAACCAAGGAAGCCATAATTACTTGGGAGAAGCTGAGGTAAGTACTACGTAGTTCCATGTTTTGTTAGCAAAAATTAAATAAATAACTCTGGCTATTTTTTTTTGGTAGAGCTGCGAGCTTGTTCACCAGTTACTGGTAATTGAGGTGGTCAGAATTGGATACTACAGAAGTTATTAATATTCCTGAAATTGAGGTAAGAGAGTAATTCTGTATAAAGGCCAATTACTATGTACTTTTTGCATGAACTAAGCTAAAGTATATTATGTAACAGTACATGGGAGCAGAAAGCAGTTTTAAGGTGGCCAATCAAGCGGTGACGTTTGACATGCCTACAATATTGGGTAGGGTTTAAATTGTTTAAATGTACTTAATATTTGTGAATAAATGATGTAAAATTGATGAAAGCATGATAAATACTAATCAATCATACCCATTAGCTATTTATACCTTGTCAGGAAAGAATTTTTAAGTTTGACAGAATCTTACAGAGCATTCCCCACAACAAGGGAGGCAGAACCAGGTGACACCAGTGGTAAATAGTTTTATGTAACCAACTAGGTAGGCTTGCTCGATATTTGTGCTCAAGCGCACCACTACTATTATAGGCAAGCGAGACACTTACAGGGGTAACACAATTAAATGTATGTTTATTTATGTTGACATGCGTATATCATTTGGTACTTTGACCCTCATGTATTTTATATTGCCTTACTATGTCTTTCTGTTCTGTGTTTGATGTAGCTGCTAACAATTCATGCTATTCATTGACATCAGATTCAAGTAATTTAGAAGGAAATTTTTTTTGTCCTGATGTGTCGATTCAATTGTTTTGTGAAGCCAGACATGTCTCAGAAGCTGTTATCAGATGGTTTTATAGTAATTTAACAGAAAGTAGCAATAGTTATAAAGATCTCACTGCGTACTCTCCAGACAGTACTCGTTCTTTACCACATAAGATTAATGCTATAGAATCTAATGCTATAGCAGGTGTGGAAGTCTACCTGACTGGATTTCGAAGAGATTCATCAAATTCATATTCTTATAACTCAACTCTATATATAAATACTTCATTGTACAGAAGCCAAGAATACTTGGAATTCACCTGTGGGACCCATTTTATTAAAAGTGAAAGAATTGATATACAATACAAAATTCAGAGTGAGTTATGTGAGATTACTTGATTACTTAAAATGTATTTTTATACTTCTATATTCATCAAATACATGACTCTGTAGCAGATCCAATTACTCCATTGGTAAAGGGTCTTACTACAACTTACGCAAATGACACCCTACATTCTATAGGAGTACACTGGCAGCAAATGAACGTATGTTACCATTATCTACTTGAATGCTACATTATGTTTTTATAGTTAAATGTTTCTCAGAAGATCACCTGCTCAGATGTGTATGTTGTGGAACTCTATTACGAGATCTCTAACTCCAGTGGTCTATTGGACTATCACATAATACCCTATAACCACTGCATAGATATTGAATGCAACACATCATTCACTATAGATACAGTATTAGATTCTTCTACTGTGTTACGTGTTAAAGTTCTTACTACTGACTCTAGTTTACGATACAATTCCACTATAGTAACATTCTCTGAAGCAGGTAAGTAGTTTATTAGCTTATACTATAAATTTGCAGGCATTATGTTGATGCTGATATCCTCATGACTCCAATTTTGTCAATATTGTTCATATGTACTTCCAGCACAAATCAAATAGGAATCATTTCACCTATTTGTGTCTTATAATCACATTATGTCCAAATATATCAGCCAATATTTAATTTCAACATTCATTACAAGCCTATCTGGATATTATACTGTTGCTGTTGTAATTGCAATTGGTAATTGTAATTAATTAAAAAAGATTACATAATCCAAAGTAATCGTAATTGTAATTGCATTCTAAAAAGAAAAACAAATCAGTCTGTAATATTGTAGTTAATATTAATGAAATGTGGTAATCACCCATTACTCTTAAGATGTGGTACTTTAAGCCAATTCTGCAACATTAATCTTGATCCTGCGCAATAAACATTCATCTTGCATCTCAAACCATATGTATGCATCACAATCAATCTGATAGTGGTTTCACACTTTCCAGTGCAGCATCCAAGTTAGTAATAGTGTCATCTCACACTCTAGTGTCTGTGAAATTCTAAATTAGTTACAAGTTTCTTGTACCACAGTAATTGAAAAGTAATATTACCATTATATTATTGGTAATATTATATATATAATATATATTACCAGCATATTACCATTTTGTCATACTATACATATTAATTTATAAAGCTCCTTATCTCGTCAGTCGAGTCATCCACTACAATATTGAGACTCCGGCAAAGAACTGCTCCCCTGTTTCTATCTCGTGCTTTTCTTTCATTGAAGATATCAGAAACTGCGCGTTCCAGTACAGGACTAGAAATTCAGATGAAGAATTTGCAACAGAAGACATTCCAATTAATAAAACTGTTACTATGGAAGAGGTGAAGCTATTTACTCACTATGAATTCATGCTGATTGCTGAAACAGAAAATGTTCTTATCTCCTTTAAGGTCTTTGGAGAATTTAATTCCCATCCATGTAAGTCGGTAATGCTTAAAAATGAAAGTTAACCATTATTATAAGAAGTAGCAGTGTCACATGATGTAATGCAATATTGTGATAAAAACATTGTACTTAAATATCATAATAATGTGTAATGCAGCTTTAGCACGCCTTACATCAGCAAATGAAGTTCTCCTTGCGGTAGAAGTGATCCTTTTCTTCATTGGTTTTCTATTATTATTAGTGAATGGATTCTTGATAAAGAGTATTCACTACACAGGTACTAACAGCTAATAAGTACGCTATAAAATACATAATTATATACCATGTTATTAAGAATAATAATTATTCATTTTTAACTTTTTCGTAGTACAACCATTCAAATACAAAGATTTTTCAACCTCATAGCTCTTAGTTTTTTTAACATTCGTGAAGAATTTCGAGGTTTGAAATGTCTTCAAAAATCGATGAAAATGTTATGCAATATATTATAATATTTTAGATTTTTCTATGACATTAATCAGCATTTATTGACTTCCCTTTTTTGATCACAAGAATTTAATAATGATAGCTAGTGGTGATAATAAATGTGTTCCTTTTCTAATTATCCAGCACACACATTTGTTTGATTTATAATGGCATGAATTAACATCTACAAGTAATGGTGAACTCAAACTTACCTTGATCTTACACTGATACCTATAACCTTACTCAGTTTTAACATTCTGTATAGAAAATCGTTATCGTAATGTAAAAAGTCTAAGTGTTACTGAGTTTAATTAATTCTTAGTGGCTTGGATATCTTTTCTCACACACCACATCACACCGTAACATAGACATTTAGAATGTACTTATTAAGAAAACTTAACCCAACGGCTAAAAATGACAGGTAGCTAGTGGATAAGATATATTATTACAACTATCCAAAAAAATGTCTCTGTTAATGTTAAACTTTGATTACTACTGTGGGTAAACATTGAGTATATATCAAGAATTGAAAAAGATGTTTATGAAGGTGAAAATGTTTGAGAATATCTTTAAATCATATTATTTATTTACATACATTATTTTAGACAGGTATGGCTTAGAATTTTAGCAAGTTTAAATTTTTGCAAGCATGCATTAATATCCAGATGAGAATATTGCCATAAAACTTTTACCCATCTTGAACTACTATTATGATTATTGTCAATAATTGTACTACTATTTTGTATTGTAAAGTAACTCAGATGGTACTGGTAATCACCCAGGCTATCATAGTTAAACAGAGCGTGCTCATGGCAGTCGTAATTGCAATGCTTATTTTTGTTGGAGTTATTGTCTCAACACAATCAGAAGAAGGTAAATAGATCACAAGGGGAATAATTTTTCATTAATTTATTTATTGTATTCTACAGACCTCTGTGATTCAGAATGGATATCACTTCGGAATACCATGATAACATCAATATTTGTACTGACCCTGTACCTGATACTTGTAATGACAGTACTCTTGTCGGTGCTGTTATATAATAAATATAAAGGTAAACTGAAATGTATACATTCCAGTAAATTCAATAATAAATCTGAACTAACTCATAGAAAAGACTATAAATTGCTTTGTCTAGTATTTCTTTGAGTAATTATTTATACCAAATCTTTACCAGAAACAAAATTAAATGTGCTTTAAAAGTCGAACATTTTATAATACTATGCATAGGCCCTGCCAGTTATGCTAGCATTAGGCATGATGTCAGCACAGTACAGTAATTCTGGAATGATATATGCATTTGATGGAACAATAAGGGCAAAACTTGATAATTACAACATGCGAGAGGTTTAGTATCTCTTACCAAATAATCAACTTAGCTTCAAACTATGTCAAGGCAAGTTTGAAGCCAGCATATAGTGAGGATTAATGGTAGCAGTTTCAGCTTTAAGTACACACGATAGTTTTTCTAGTCCCACAAAAGCAATGGAACTGCAGGCAAACATGTGATCTAATAACCTCCTTATTTTTATTTACTGAATTCTCACAATATCAACCAATTGAAAGTTGAACTAGCTACCAAGTATTTAACTGCAGCTGAAGATATTTCTCCCACACAAAACCAACCAGGAAAGGGCATGAAAGATATCACATTGATCAAAAGTTTGCTAAGTGTACCTGTTAATTCACCCATTGCTGCAGGGAACATGTTTTTCCATTCTATGAATCAGTTTTACTAAGACAAAACTTCTTTTCAAGAATCTTGCATTGAATCTTCCTTAGCTAATGATTCAGTACAATGATAGTGACTGTGAAAATTAACTCAATCACTGATTTCATTGACCCTTCATCAATTTGTAACTCCAATCTCACACTATATTTCAAATTAGAATATTATTAGGTATGTGTATTTTTGGAATATACATGGTTCTTTTGGAATAATAGCGAACTTTTTTTAGAATATAAAATAGAATAATTCTAAAACTTATGAGCATAATCTGGCAGGTCCTGGTTATCAAAGTTGAAACAAGTAGCTTACATGTTAAATCCTAGAATGTACAAGTTTTAATAGGATGAGTACTACATAATGAAGCTGTTAAGTGTAATAGTATGTAATAGTATAAATGAATTGCTTTGTTTCTAGTCAGCTACATAATTTAAATACTAAAATACTGTGGGGTAGCTACATAGTATTCACAAATGTTCATTTGTAGGAGAGATTTACAATCTCTATTATTCTAAGAAGAAATCCAGTTCAACAGCAACACAACAGATAAGATCAAGAGAAGAAGAGAAGCCACAACAAAGATCCCAAGAAATGCAGCACATTACGCCTAACACTGAATATTTTGGCAGACTACCGGCAGAGGATGTAACACAGGAAGATGGACTGTATGACCTACCAGATGATAATACATCCATTAGATCACATGTTTCTCAGGCACAAACACAGATGGATTGCCATCTTTATGATGATATGGATGGCTTGGGAAAAAACCGTCCATCCTACACAGTCATAGATAAAAGTAAAATATCCCAACCAACTATATATAGTATGCCCCGGTATAACGAGGAAGATGCACAACACAGAGAGGAGACGATTTATGAATCTATAGATGAAGAAGTAAGTGTGAGGAAGATGAGGATATATTTATGTGCAAGTATAAACCAGAAAATGGCTGATTAAGGGCTTCATGGGAAGGACAAAAGTTTGCCTTGTGGTAGAAGTATATTATTTCACACATAGTTATTGCACATTGTTCTTAAAAAAGCTTATTTAATAGTATTATATTACTTTTAGAATCCATATCCAAGAGACTACACCAGCTCTCAGAAGTGATTGTATGGTTCATATATCAAAGGATTCATTTATAGTGATTTGTTAATGAATACATTATTATTCAAAATGCACTTTAGCTTACTGTTATTGTTAGTATTTTGACAGTGCCTTATATACCTTTTGTTTTGGACTGTAATACCGGAATTGTGATTACAGACATATGTTAAATAATCAATTTGTATCACAATAGACTTACCTTATAGCTATATACATTTTTTTAATACTTGGTATATAACATGTCTACTTTACAAAATGCAGCTTAGTATTGAAATAAAGATTTAAACAGGCCTCAGTTGAAAGAAAAAAATTTGCATCAGCACTATAGTTGTAAAATTTAGTTTTTGAAGTAGATAAATGCTATGCTACATTGTACAGCAATGAAACAATAGTGGGAATTAAAGTCCTATCAACCTCAACTCATCAAGACTGGCATATACTGAGGAGAGGAGCAGGGCAAATTCTCAATACAGCCAAACATAAAACTCAGGAATCATTTAGCTAGCTTACACTGCACTAGTAAATATAAAATATTAATGAAAATGACTTATTTGATATTCACGCAACACAAATAGCTATCATTGGAAGTGTGGTTATAGTGGAGATGCTTAATATTTTGTGAGTGCTTTTGATGATTCATTCTACACACAAAATAATAAATCTCACATAATAATATATTAATAAGCTAAAAATAGTAATCTATCAGTAGGGCCTGCAGAATTATGCTCGAAATTTATAAATTTCTTTTTTTATTCCAAAAAAATGTGTCATTTTATTATTCCATAAATTTTCTTATTATTCTCTTATTATTCCAGTTAGAAATAAGTGAAATAGTGATGACTGCAGTAGCTTATTATAAAGTTGGTGGTACATTATGAAATGAATGAGTAAAAAATCAGTCTCTTCTCATGAATATAATAATTGGTAAGTCTTTGAAGCAGTATCATAATGAGGTACAGTCAAAGACTTACCACAAATATTTTCAAATGCAAAATTAAGTGTTGTGGTTACCTAGTATTGAGAGTGATTATTGGTACCAAATTTGTATAGATATTACGTTTTGCATCATTAAAAGTAAATTGTATCAATAGTTGACATTCATTCATGAAGTGTACCACCATTAGGAAACAAAATATTAAGTATATCTAGGTGCTATCACTGCATCTTTTCATATTTAAAATTATTATTAATTTGGAGACTATTATTATGCAGCAAGGAATGAACACTAACATTGTAAGCATCTAGACAGCCATTTTCTAACACATGAATAAGATTATAAAAACATAAACAAGTGAAGTTTATCAAAATTTGAGTAACTTAACAGTTTTGTTTAAATGACATTGTAGAGAACAGCGACTAATCCAGTTACAATCAATGTTATTAGCCCTTTGATAGTTTCACAGTCACTACCACATGTTTCTACATCAAACAAACAAAGCAAAAATATGACAACAGAAATTTTTTTTGAAATTTTTATCCTAACTACTTTTCCTTTCCTAGAAAATATGAATTTTTCTCTGTTTATTAAATATTAATAGTGACTCAAATATCTCAAATTATAAAAAGCACCAATATCTGCATTATCTAATGTTACCTGCCACACTGAAAATTTGCTGTTTAATGACTGACTTCCACATGCCCAGAAAATAGTATGTAGTATCCGGCTGAACCTTTAATACTGTCAATCCATTACTGAGCAAGACAAGATCAGAGAGAGTAAAGTTTCTTGCTTCAAATATCTGACAATTGGACAGAATATTATTTGATGAAATCTCTCTGCATTCCACTGTCAGATCACAGTTCTGACTGTTGAAGTCAAACGCCACTCGTAAATCTGGCACTGTACATAACAAAGCACTACAATTCTAGCAAATTATTGTGATAAAAAATGTGCTAAAAACTATTATGTAAATATAAATTACATATTATAATTATTGTTTTTATTCTGAACCAAATTGAATATTTTCTAATTTTCTAATTAATTTGTGATAAGCCTATGTTCTGTGATGAACTTTGTTTTCATGAACTTTACAACATTGTACAAGGTACTTGTAAGTGGACTTATAGAGGGTTTTTTTCATTGTAACGTACCTGTTGTTCTATTAAGTCATATTAGCACAAGCTAGAGATATAAGTTGGGAGTAGAAGTACAACCAATACTGTCTAGATTCCTGGAGTTATTTTCATCCATTAGCTGAATTATATAGTCTGTAATACATAGGCTCCAATTTTTTGAAAACCAGTTCCAGGACATTGGCCACACCCCCTGTCCATGCCCAAATCATCGCTAACCACACCCAAATCACACCCATCAAAACCACACCCATCAAATTAATGTAAAAGCATAACAATTAAAATTAGTAGTTACTCTTTGTTGAGTGACATTATGGTAGCTTTCTTGCACTTCTTAAGAAGTTATTCGCTGAAAGAAGAATCATGGCAGCATTCCACACCACTGTTGAACTTGAGAGTCATAAGAGAGATGATAGTGCCATTTACTCAAAGAATAAGAAGGCACCAGATCAAGCAAACACTACTGTAACTGAGGTGCACTCTGACTCAGAACTTGCAGTAGCTACCAGCTGCTTTTTTGCTGCTGATTACTGATAATGTATTTTTATAAGGATGCTGACTGTGCATGCTTGTACTGTATCTACTGCAATGTCAACAAGTCTACAGTACAGATCTAGTAGGTTTTCATAGCTACCCAGCATAATAGCACATAAAACTCTACTACTCAACTCCTGCATCCAGGACAAATGGCAGGTGAATCCAGGACACAGGACAATGTCAACAAATCCAGGACTGTCCTGGACATTCCAGGACAGTTGGAGCCTATGGT
>WLWD01006009.1_pt1 | contig 50946 bp, 47 predicted proteins | sample 6712731 | NCBI WGS metagenome assembly WLWD01 (sample SAMN12718690, study PRJNA576275) | sponge metagenome | isolation source: marine sponge | host: Mycale hentscheli | place: New Zealand: South Island, Marlborough, Capsize Point | collected 2014-11-01
GTCCTTCACTGACACAGTGTACACTGCCTAGCTCCTGTTGGTCCTTCACTGACACAGTGTGCACTGCCTAGCTACTGTTGGTCCTTCACTGGCACAGTGTACACTGCCTAGCTCCTGTTCGTCCTTCACTGGCACAGTGTACACTGCCTAGCTCGTGTTGGTCCTTCACTGACACAGTGTACACTGCCTAGCTCCTGTTGGTCCTTCACTGGCACAGTGTGCACTGCCTAGCTCCTGTTGGTCCTTCACTGGCACAGTGTGCACTGCCTAGCTCCTGTTGGTCCTTCACTGACACAGTGTGCACTGCCTAGCTCCTGTTGGTCCTTCACTGACACAGTGTACACTGCCTAGCTCTTGTTGGTTCTTCACTGACACAGTGTACACTGCCTAGCTCCAGTTGGTCCTTCACTGGCACAGTGTGCACTGCCTAGCTCCAGTTGGTCCTTCACTGGCACAGTGTGCACTGCCTAGCTCCTGTTGGTCCTTCACTAATACAGTGTACACTGCCTAGCTCCTGTTGGTCCTTCACTGACACAGTGTACACTGCCTAGCTCCTGTTGGTCCTTCACTGGCACAGTGTACACTGCCTAGCTCCTGTTGGTCCTTCACTGGCACAGTGTGCACTGCCTAGCTCCTGTTGGTCCTTCACTGAACAGTGTGCACTGCCTAGCTCCTGTTGGTCCTTCACTGACACATGGTACACTGCCTACTTCTGTTGGTTCTGTCACTTGACACAGTGTCACTGCCTGTCCATTGGTCCTTCACTGGCAACCGTTTGCACTGGCCTAGCTCCCGTTGGTCCTTTCACTGCACAGTGTGCACTGCCTAGCTCCTGTTGGTCCTTCCCTGGCAACAGTGTGCACTGCCTAGCTCCTGTGGTCCTCTTCACTTGAACAGTGTACACTGCCTAGCTCCAGTTTGGTCCTGCACTGACACAGTGTGCACTGCCTAGCTCCTGTTGGTCCTTCACTGACCCAGTGTACCTGCCTAGCTCCTGTTGGTCCTTCACTGGCGACAGTGTGCCCTGCCTACTCCTGTTTGGTCCTGCACTAATACAGTGTACAAACTGCTAGCTCTGTTGTTCCTTCACGACACAGTGTACACTGCCTAGCTCTTGTTGGTTCTTCACTGGCCCAGTGTGGCACTGCCTAGCTCCTGTTGGTCCTGCACTGAACACAGTGTGCACTGCCTAGCTCCTGTTGGTCCTTCACTGACACAGTGTGCACTGCCTAGCTCCTGTTGGTCCTTCACTGACACAGTGTACACTGCCTAGCTCCTGTTGGTCCTTCACTGACACAGTGTGCACTGCCTAGCTACTGTTGGTCCTTCACTGGCACAGTGTACACTGCCTAGCTCCTGTTCGTCCTTCACTGGCACAGTGTACACTGCCTAGCTCGTGTTGGTCCTTCACTGACACAGTGTACACTGCCTAGCTCCTGTTGGTCCTTCACTGGCACAGTGTGCACTGCCTAGCTCCTGTTGGTCCTTCACTGGCACAGTGTGCACTGCCTAGCTCCTGTTGGTCCTTCACTGACACAGTGTGCACTGCCTAGCTCCTGTTGGTCCTTCACTGACACAGTGTACACTGCCTAGCTCTTGTTGGTTCTTCACTGACACAGTGTACACTGCCTAGCTCCAGTTGGTCCTTCACTGGCACAGTGTGCACTGCCTAGCTCCAGTTGGTCCTTCACTGGCACAGTGTGCACTGCCTAGCTCCTGTTGGTCCTTCACTGGCACAGTGTGCACTGCCTAGCTCCTGTTGGTCCTTCACTGGAACAGTGTACACTGCCTAGCTCCAGTTGGTCCTTCACTGACACAGTGTGCACTGCCTAGCTCCTGTTGGTCCTTCACTGACACAGTGTACACTGCCTAGCTCCTGTTGGTCCTTCACTGGCACAGTGTGCACTGCCTAGCTCCTGTTGGTCCTTCACTAATACAGTGTACACTGCCTAGCTCCTGTTGGTCCTTCACTGACACAGTGTACACTGCCTAGCTCTTGTTGGTTCTTCACTGGCACAGTGTGCACTGCCTAGCTCCTGTTGGTCCTTCACTGGAACAGTGTACACTGCCTAGCTCCTGTTGGTCCTTCACTAATACAGTGTACACTGCCTAGCTCCTGTTGGTCCTTCACTGACGCAGTGTACACTGCCTAGCTCCTGTTGGTCCTTCACTGGCACAGTGTGCACTGCCTAGCTTCTGTTTGTCCTTCACTGGCACGGTGTACACTGCCTAGCTCCAGTTGGTCCTTCACTGGCACAGTGTACAGACACACTTGTGGCGCTTGAGTCACCTGGCCGGCCGCCTGAAGGTTCTGTCACACGTGTTCCCGGACTAGAGAAGTGTTGCCTCCAGCGCTGATGTTGAGAACCTTACAGGAGTGTTGCCTCCAGCGCTGATGTTGAGAACCTTAGAGGAGTGTTGCCTCCAGCTCTGATGTTGAGAACCTTAGAGGAGTGTTGCCTCCAGCACTGATGTTGAGAACCTTAGAGGAGGAGTGTTGCCTCCAGCGCTGATGTTGAGAACCTTAGAGAAGTGTTGCCTCCAGCTCTGATGTTGAGAACCTTAGAGAAGTGTTGCCTCCAGCGCTGATGTTGAGAACCTTAGAGGAGTGTTGCCTCCAGTGCTGATGTTGTGCGCCTGGAGTTATACAAGGCATACCGGCAGTGTCATGGATCGTTACCACTTCTGAAGGAAGCAAGCCCTTCCTGCCCTCTGCATCTCTCGAATGCACTTATACACTTTCTTCCCACCAATACGTTCTTTCTCACACAGAGAGAGAAACACAAATTTATACCTTTAATTGCGAAGTCAAGAAGAAGTGCAGTTGAAAGCCAGGTTGATTTAAGAAGATGCCAGTTTCCCATTACTCATGCTATGTATGTAGTTTTGGTGTTTATTTCTATGTATTTGTTTTACAGTTTTTCATTTTTATGGGGGCCATGGGCACACGTGAAGCATCTTCTCTCCTGTGGTCGTCTACCATTTACCATATGTTATTTGGGTACAGTGATTGGCACTCTTTACTCAGCATTAATAGTGAGTAATTCAGGAAGACCTGTGAAGGTGGTAATGGAGAGGGCTAGGTGAATGGAGGTGGTGAGTGGTTTAATACGTGTAGTAGAGTAGGTGGTAAAATGAGTGCATAGCTTAGTCATCTTCCACTTGTTAAATTCTGAGCTTTGCAGTCTAGTGATTAGTAATCAGGCCTTGACCAATTTTGCTTATTGGTCCCAAACGGATAGCCAGAATAATGCAAAGAAACTGAGAGCAAAACATGCAATTCAGTGTAGCAAAATGAACAGATTTTGAGATTTGAAGCATAGATAGCAATTGCCAGTTTACAAGCAGTGGAATAAACAGCATATTAGAGTCAATCTGGTAGATTATTTATCATTGAAGTAAGTGAAAGAGTACACTAGTTGAAATCCATTTCATTTCATTTATCAGTAAACAATATCAATAAACAAAGTACAGAAGTACAGTCAACTGATAGAAATGAATTACTAACAGATGTCACTTGCTGAGGATCTAGAGCTTGAAATAAACATTATGTAGCAATGCTTTCTGTTCTGTTGTTTTTAAATTTTAATTAATGCAAGAATAGCATGTGAGCCGTTATAGTATATACTAATTGTCAAAGTTTTTATTATTATTACCATATTAATTTGTTGTTTTCTTAGCTCCACTATACAGTCCTGACTCTGTTGTGTGCTGTGACTCAAGTGTTGGCTCTCATATGGTACTTACAGGATTACACTCTGAACACATGCACAATAGGATTACAGTAGTCACTGTCCCCTACAACATGCATAATGAGGGCTTGTATTCATGAAATTGTGTGTGTGTGTGTGTGTGTGTGTGTGTTAGGTTCTTGGTGAGTTACATACCAGGAGGGACTACAGGACTGAGTTTCATGGCCAAACTATTCTCCAGACTTTGTTCCTCCACCATTTCATCAGCTATTGATGCATGATCTACATTGAATTCCTTTTATGTCACTTTTCTCTTATGGCACAAATACTATTTGCAATTTCTGCTCAATATTTTTTATTGTAGCTACTAATTGATATTTATTAACTTTTGTGGTGTCTGTAATAATAATTCAAATGTTTCAGCCCATGAAACTTTCATCGATGACTTTTAAAATACAAAAGATGCTTTGACTGGTGGCTATATAGTTTTAGCTCGAGGTATTTTTATAATAAAAAGTCTGGGCAGAAATATGAGTAAATAAAAGATATGAGTAAGTGAAAAAAATCAAAGATTTACAAAGACAGTGCTGCTCCTGACCTGCGAGTCTGGCATAGTGCTGCTCCTGACCTGTGAGTCTGGCATAGTGCTGCTCCTGACCTGTGAATCCTCAGTCTGGCATAGTGCTGCTCCTGACCTGTGAGTCTGGCATAGTGCTGCTCCTGACCTGTGAATCCTCAGTCTGGCATAGTGCTGCTCCTGACCTGTGAATCCTCAGTCTGGCATAGTGCTGCTCCTGACCTGTGAGTCCTCAGTCTGGCATAGTGCTGCTCCTGACCTGTGAGTCTGGCATAGTGCTGCTCCTGACCTGTGAGTCCTCAGTCTGGCATAGTGCTGCTCCTGACCTGTGAGTCTGGCATAGTGCTGCTCCTGACCTGTGAGTCTGGCATAGTGCTGCTCCTGACCTGTGAGTCCTCAGTCTGGCATAGTGCTGCTCCTGACCTGTGAGTCCTCAGTCTGGCATAGTGCTGCTCCTGACCTGTGAGTCCTCAGTCTGGCATAGTGCTGCTCCTGACCTGTGAGTCCTCAGTCTGGCATAGTGCTGCTCCTGACCTGTGAGTCCTCAGTCTGGCATAGTGCTGCTCCTGACCTGTGAGTCCTCAGTCTGGCATAGTGCTGCTTTATTCACAGATAAAGATCTACCAGTAGTTTCTCTAATAATAACCATGACTACAACTATTCCAGGGATCTTGTACTCCACACCAGTCTTCTCTATATTCATCTTTTTTTCTTTCAACTTGCATTAGATGTTAGCTAGGTGTTATGATATTGCTGATGTTCCCGATCTTTCTATATTTTGTTGAAAAGTGTGCTAATTCTCCAAACATTTTCTGCTCTATCCATCAGATATTTCAAGGTGCCAGTTAGAATTATAGGGTGATGGTTAGAATGAAAACGTGTAGCTATAGCTGCCTATGTGCCTGTTTGTGCTCGTTTTGTTTATAAAAACTTGTATTGGATTTGACAACACAAATGTCCGCGAAATGTGTTGTTTTTCTTATTTATTATTTCTTCATCTTCTCTTGTGAATTGGATACAATCTTTGTGTTTGTTGAGATGGTTATCATGAAATTTATTAATGTCAGAGAGATCGTCTTACAAATGTATCTTCTACACAACTCCACTCTCAATCTGCAATTTAAAGTACAACCGTTTTAGTTTATACTAGAAGGACGAGCCTACAATGCTGGGCAGTATTACAAGACCAAATACGCCACACTATCTGCAGGTACACAACACAACAGACTCACACCTTCTGGTATCCACGTTGGGTAGGGTAACGTCAGTCGGGGGTGCAACAATAAGAATAATCTTTGATCGCCAAGGCAACGAACCCCTGTAAGGGACACAATGAGAGCATGAGCGGGGAACAGAGTGGAAGATTGGGTCGATATAAGACCAAGAAACAAATTGGGAAAGGTAGTTATGGAACAGTTTTTCTTGTGGAGTGCAAGGACAACAGTAAGCAGGTGGGTTCTGTAAGAGATCTGTGTCTGTAGGGATAGCAAGTTATGCTCAAAGTTTTCCGGTTTCTATGCCTCTTCAATACTTGGGATATACCGGCACCAGGCCGCTCTTGAATTGTGCAACATCAAAATTAGGAGACCTCAGCCATTCACCTGTTAATGGTTACTATATCATCACTTAATACTCCTAGTATTTAAGGGGATGCTCTAGTACTTGTGTTATGGTTGCTAAATCACAGGAGATCCTCTATCACTAAGAAAGTATGGGTGTTTGAGATTGTTGATATTTCTAAGTCACCTGGACTTAGATTAGTCTTGCATGCCAGACCCATTACCATACCGCTTTGCTGGGAAATGGTCTGACTGGGGACAGATGTAGGCTTTTCAAATTCTCTACAGGAATGTACATAGAGCCAATCAGATTGCACCAGTCACATGACCAATCTCTTGCTAATTGACATAATTGAGGACCTTGAAAACCTGAATGCCTTGGAGGAAATCTCACCCACTCACTCCTAATCTATTTGTCTTAGTTTGTAGCAACTGCAGGACAATACTAGACTACAATCCATACAGTCTCCCTCATTTAGATGCAAGAGGCAACAGTGCTAGGCAGAGAATGCAGTTATCATATACAAATTGTGCCATTCAAGCTCAATTAACATCTGATCCACAAAACTCTTTGTGAGCAGTAATCTCACGCTCTAATCAGTTCAAGCAAGTACTTCAAAAGTGGACATAGATATTCGATTAAGCTAAAAGCAACCACAGGTGGTGGTGTGGATTTAAGCATAAGATTTGGCCGTGATTAAATTCTTTATGCCTACAGGTCACGCGGATTCTTTGATTGCATTCCACCAGAACCGGGAAGTACGATGAGTGTCCCCAGACTCTCTTTTTTTCCTGTGTGGTAGGGAGGGGCATGAGGTCTGGCCGCGAAACTAGACTAGCTACTAATGAACCTCACCTCTAGGACACACCCACTACAATAGCTACTAATGAACTTCATTGGATACAGGCTAACTGAGGACACAAGTGAATGGGTATGTGTCCCCCCAAGGAACAATAATTTTCTGACCATTGGATAACTTATAATGGAGTTAATTCCCTCACAATGTTGCTGCCCACTGTCCTGTACCAATGACTGGTGTCAACACACAAACAATAGAATTGTATTGGAGTAGGTGAAATTAAAGTTGAAAAAATGCTATTTAGACAAATTTATGTCAAAGGAGGGATACAAAATAAATATAACATTATGAAACATATTTCAAGCTATAGCTATAGACTGTGTGCAAGTCTATTCCACTCAAAAATATTACCTCTTTGAAACCTATTTATATTATTTAACCCGGCATTTAATATTGTGTTTAATTACTACATATAACATATACCTTAACGCAATCATGTTAAAATTAAGTTTGAGGTATTTTAAATAGTATTTCCCCCACATTATACCAAGCACTGTATTTAATCCCGTCATGTGCCATGTCAGGCAGTAGGTGCCGTATATTCCAACTCATCCAAACCTTGTGTCTAGCTGCAGTGGGCGGGTCTGAAATAGAGACTGAGTAATTGGCTATTGGCAACTAAGGACATGATGTGGTATCTACGGGAATGTACTTGAGTCACTGCACATGTGGCTGAGGACATGATGTGGTATCCACGGGAATGTACTTGAGTCACTGCACATGTGGCTAAGGACATGATGTGGTATCCACGGGAATGTACTTGAGTCACTGCACATGTGGCTAAGGACATGATGTGGTATCCACGGGAATGTACTCGTTGCTAAGGTCAATGTGTTATACAATTGATTTCCTTTCATCTATATTACATAAAAATTTAGTTTCCTGCATCATAACTACCACTAGCCTCAGACTCTCTAATTTAATATCATAGTTATTGATTCTATTACTAACTCAAAAACAAATTACTAATTTAATTATTAACTCGATTCAGAGCGTCATTGAAAATTGAATACAGTTTTGACTTCAGTATGCATAAATTGTGAATACAATGGAAAACGTCAGCATTCTGCTAAAAAAGCTAGTAGCACACACAATTTGAGAGAATATACGAGGATGAAATAGTAGCCACAAGATTACCCTGCAGACTGATATGGTCATTAACAAGTTTATACTTGCAAAGTGTCCTTATCCATATCTTTATTATTTTGTAGCTAATCTAGCTAGCTTGATTGTGCTGACTAAAAATTTAATAGAAAATGTACTTTTATAATTGGGAGGTAATTCGACTTGTTATGTCCTTGTTGACTTATTTACTCATTCTGTTTATTATTATTGTTGTCAATTGCTTTTATTAGTATTTTCATCATCATTATTATTTTACAGTATGTGATGAAGAATATAGATCTAGCATCAGCCACTGATAAGAACAGACTAGCAGCAGAGCAAGAAGTAAGTTTGTGAGACGTGTCAGGACAAACACAACAGAGGGAATTGATGTCAGGACAAACACAACAGAGGGAGTTGATTAGATATGTCAGGACAAACACGACAGAGGGAATTGATCAGATATGTCAGGACAAACACGACAGAGGGAGTTGATGAGATATGTCAGGACAAACACGACAGAGGGAGTTGATTAGATATGTCAGGACAAACACGACAGAGGGAATTGATGAGATATGTCAGGACAAACACGACAGAGGGAGTTGATGAGATATGTCAGGACAAACACGACAGAGGGAGTTGATGAGATATGTCAGGACAAACACGACAGAGGGAGTTGATGAGATATGTCAGGACAAACACGACAGAGGGAATTGATGAGATATGTCAGGACAAACACGACAGAGGGAATTGATGAGATATGTCAGGACAAACACGACAGAGGGAGTTGATTAGATATGTCAGGACAAACACGACAGAGGGAGTTGATTAGATATGTCAGGACAAACACGACAGAGGGAATTGATGAGATATGTCAGGACAAACACGACAGAGGGAGTTGATTAGATATGTCAGGACAAACACGACAGAGGGAATTGATGAGATATGTCAGGACAAACATGACAGAGGGAGTTGATTAGATATGTCAGGACAAATACGACAGAGGGAATTGATGAGATATGTCAGGACAAACACGACAGAGGGAGTTGATGAGATATGTCAGGACAAACACGACAGAGGGAATTGATGAGATATGTCAGGACAAACACGACAGAGGGAATTGATGAGATATGTCAGGACAAACACGACAGAGGGAGTTGATGAGATATGTCAGGACAAACACGACAGAGGGAGTTGATGAGATATGTCAGGACAAACACGACAGAGGGAGTTGATGAGATATGTCAGGACAAACAAGACAGAGGGAGTTGATGAGATATGTCAGGACAAACAAGACAGAGGGAGTTGATGAGATATGTCAGGACAAACATGACAGAGGGAGTTTGTGTGTATGTATATACGTATATGTGTGTGTATGTATGTACGTATGTGTGTATGCAGGTGTATACGTATGTGTGTATGTATTGTGTATGTATTATGTATGTATATGTCTGCATGTATGTGTGTGTAAGGCATGTCTCCTGTCCCAGCTACATCATCCCAATATAGTGTCCTATAAGGAATCATTCCAAGACAGCCATGGAGTTCTGCACATTGTTATGGGCTACTGTGAGAGAGGAGACTTGAGTTCACGCCTCAAGGCCTATGGACAGCAGCTCCTGCCAGAGAGTCAGGTGGTGGAGTGGTTTGTTCAGATTGCACTAGCACTCCAGTACCTTCATGAACGCAATATTCTTCACAGAGACTTGAAGGTTAGAGTAATGGTCACAGCTTGTTAGACTGAAGCACTTGTTGCCCCTTTATCGCTTTCTGTCTGTCTGTGCAGACTCAGAATATTTTCCTGAGTAAAAGTGACATAGTAAAGGTAAGGGTTAGAGCATGCTATGTAATGAACAATGAATGCATCTGACTATTCTGAAGAGATGGCTAGCTCGAGTTGATGATGTAGATGTTAAATAACAAAATCAGCTCTAGATCTAGATCTCAAGAACTTCTTGTGGGTGGGAAAAAGACAGCTGGATAATTTGTGCTGAGGGGTTTTATCCAACCTAACCCTCCATTCCCTCCCTCTCCCATCTCTAGATCAACCATTGCTAGGCTTGTGCACAGGATGTCTCCTAGATCTGCCACTTGTGTGCACGACTTATCATGGAACTGGAGAACGTGCTAGATAGACACATCTGTGACGCATACAATAATCTAGCTCAATGCAGCAATGTCTAGGACATTTTTGCCAGTGATTTTCTATTTCAGATATGGAAAGAGAGGGTGTTAATGAAGCATCACAAGCAAGTTTCCCAAAGTAACCAGCTAAAGAAGTAACAGTGTATTTGTTTTTATTATTGCACTGACAAGAGTACAAGCTATTCACTTTAGTTCCCAATGAGGAGAGAATGTGCCATATCAGAATTACAGACACAACATCTATCTTCACTGGAGATATGCTGCCTCTGTTCCACTGCCGACACACAACTAGTGTCTAAGTTATTCAGCATATAATGCTCCACAGCAAACAAAAATAATACAGAGTGGGAACCCTTAAAATCTAGGTCAAAAGGCTTCTGTTTTTCTTTTCATATATAGTACTTATTACATGAGTCAGAATGTAATATGGCGAAACATTTCATGAGCAGGCTAGTTTATATTTTTACGAGCCAGAGGTGAGTGAAAATAAAGCCTGAGAGTAAAATATCTAGCCATATCACTCTGACTGAGTGTAATAAGTGGTTTATTCCATGCTAGATATCTTCACTGAAATAGTTTGAACTAGGGTTGGCAACTTGTGTAAAGTTGGCTGTAAAACTCCCTGGGGCTCCCCACACCCCAGAGGAAGGTAGCTATAAAAACCCAGAGTACTGGTAAGCCAAATATGTGGAATAATTTTTTTTTCCTTTTTTCAGCTCTTTCTTCTTGAGTCATGGAGTCCCTTTTCTCCTCTTCTTCTCCTTTGTCTATCTCTCCTGCTTCTGAATCTCTCTGTCCTTCTATCATGGCAGTGGACTTCAGTTTTGTGAAACATTGCCTTCTTTTTCGTACTTTCGCCTTCCTTTTTAAACTTACACTGCCTTTACTCTGCAGTTTTACTACATTGCCTTACATTGCTGATATTCCGCCCGCTTTTTAGCAGCCTTTTTACCTTCTCTTTCATACTTTTGCCTTCCTTTTTGAAACCTACGCTGCCTTTCCTCGTTTATTCCACCCACTTTTTAGTTACAACTAACCACTTTCAACTGAATGTAACGACACTTTACGTATTTAAGCAATGACGATGCTTTACCAAACTGTTTAGGCTCATGAATTATTCATGAATAAACACCGTCGGTCGTCGTTACTGACACACAAGCGTATTATTATATAGATAAGTATAGAGCTCTCTCTATATATATTAGGTTGGTGACCTAGGCACTGCTAGGATATTGGATGATATATATATATATATATATATTAGGTTGGTGACCTAGGCATTGCTAGGGTATTGGATGGTACATGTGATCTAGCCCACACTATCATCGGTACCCCATATTACATGAGTCCTGAGTTATTTGCTAATCAACCCTACAACCAGAAGTCTGACATTTGGGCTCTGGGATGCTGTGTGTATGAGATGGCTTCTCTGAAACACGCCTTCACTGCTCGCAATATTGAATCTCTCATGCTCAAAGTGGTACAGGGTAAAGTGCCGCCAATACCGTCAGACTATAGCCCTGAGTTGGCAGACCTTGTGCGGATGATGTTAGCTCAGAAAGCAGCACATAGACCTTCTGTGCACCAAATACTACACAACAACTTCATACACACACACATACGGGGCTTTATCAAGAGAACTGCAGCTAAGAAAAGGTACCCATTTCCTATTATTATAATACAGTTAATAAATACGTTTTTATAGGAAAGGAAAATCAAAAAGTGTGAAATCCAATGGTGGGGCGAGAGAGCAGCACCGAGCACTGGATAAGGACAGGTACTCCAGCTAAACTAATTGATGGTGTCATATTGAAACAGTTGTTTAAGTGTGTTAGGTTTGATGTTGTTTTGCTGAATTTGTTGTCATTGTATTGCTGGTAAAGTTGTCAACTATACATAAGTACAGACATTAGCGGAGGTAACTTCTCTAACTTCTGGTAGCTAACTTCTCTAACTTCTGGTAGCTAACTTCTGGTAGCTAACTTCTCTAACTTCTGGTAGCTAACTTCTCTAACTTCTGGTAGCTAACTTCTGGTAGCTAACTTCTGGTAGCTAACTTCTCTAACTTCTGGTAGCTAACTTCTCTAACTTCTGGTAGCTAACTTCTCTAACTTCTGGTAGCTATCTTCTCTAACTTCTGGTAGCTAACTTCTGGTAGCTAACTGCTCAGCTTCTTCCTGACCTTATTAACTGAAGAAAGTAAACAAGGACCTTTAAACAACAACAACAACAACAACAACAACAACAAGCACTGAAGCTTAGTGGTTGATAGAGCAACTGGATTGCTATGTGTTGTACATTCCAGGAAATACCAATATACAGTACTAGTGTAGCACCAAGTGTGAGTGACTTTTGTTTCAAAATCTGGGAGAGAGGCCGAAGCCTAGTCTCATGGGACCAGACCCTTTACCAAATGGAAAGCGAGGAAAGGTCTGGTCAAGTGAGGGGGGGGGTGCACTGTACAAGAATCACGAATGGGGAAAATGCGGTGTTAATCATAGCACCAAATTACCACAAAATGCGAATAGGAAGCGTTGCACTTATTGCTCTGTTCTCACAGTTCACTGTGTAACTGGCTCTGTTTAACTATGGTGAGTTCTTGTTTATGCAGAAGTGACTTATCTTCTTGTCAGGCGAAGAGGAGAATAAATGTTCCAATTCTGCTATATTCTGTCGAAGTTCTGACATCTTCAAAAATATCATATCACAAAATCTACACAATTAACTGTCTCTATGGATCTCCAATACTTCATCCAAGGTCAATCCCAACTTCTTTTCAGCTTCATTCTCCAAGATAGAAGTGAACTGTAAGAGCAGAGCAATAAGTGCAACACTTCTAATTTGCATTTTGTGGTAATTTGGTGTCATGATTAACACCGCATTTTCCCCAGGAATTCGTAGGTCCTGTACAGTGCACCTCCCCCCTCCCCCCTCACTTGACCAGACTCTTTTCTCGCTTTACGTTTGGTAGAGGGTCTGGCTCCGCAAGTCTAGCCGAAGCCATTAGTCTAAAAATCTGGGGGGAGGGGGGGGGGGGGCATAACTCCTCCACCTATGACACAAATAATGACCAAATAAGAGTCAAGCCACAATCCTCTATTAGCACTTTAGATTGTTCAGCCAATGTCAATAGCTGTGATAGCTGTGAGATTATAAGTACAAAGTATTCCATTCAAAGAGCCACTTACTTGTGGATGTTGCAATTTATAGCTCCATTTTGAATTTTCTGGAATGACTCATTGAGCTAGCTACCGCAAAATATAGTCCACAAGTTGTATGTGTGTGTCTGTAGTATTGATGGTGTCCACGTGGTGGGAGGAGATTCTGAGTCATCTGCTATTCATTGTCAACAACACTTGCAAGCTACGAATATTAGCATCAGTCATAATAATAATAGTAGTAAGTATTGTGGCAGCACAGAAGAAGTATCTGGCTTGGGTATTGATGAAGAGCTACGTAGTGAACGCAGGACTACTTCTTGGAGAGATTTGGAAGAAGAAAAGCACGTGAGTTGTTGAAACTTGTTCATAGAATAATAGCAGCTCTGCTTAGTGCTTAGGGTGAGTAGTATCATCTCTGTGCAGTTTGTGATTAAAATAAGAACTTTTGTATTGTACTAAAGTTTCATATGCCCCAACGACATGTGAGATCAAGACCTGCCCACAATTTGCACCATGAACTCAATTAAATGACCTATTTTCTGGTTTCCTCAGAATGGATGGCCATTCTATGCATGAATTTTGTTCCATAATTTATTTTCAGATTGCACCAGTTCACACTTTGGCAACACAAAACTCAATTAGTATTGCAAACAAAGCTTGGTATCCTTATTTCAATATAGAAATTGGTGAACTTTGGTATACAAGCTTAATTCCCCCAAAAGTTGTCAGATTTGTACTGCCCCAGTTCTAATATTGGTCACTCAACTCAAGTAATGATGGAGAAAGTTCATCACTAGCTATTCTCTCTTTGGTCGCTGTAAATTAAGATTTTTTTAGAATATATCTAATATTTGCATAGTAAGAAATGTCTCTCATACAGTTTTGATGGAAGTGAAATTGTACAGCTTTCTTTAATATGTCATTGTTGGGTGAAAGAGAAGCAAGAACACATAAGAATTAATATGCAGTGGCACTAGTGTTGTTTCAGTTTAATTTTTATATTTAGTTTTAGTTTCTCTATTAAAACTTCATTTTTACTTTCATGGTATATTTTTGATAGTGCATATTTGAAATTTAGTTTTTGTTCCGGTTCAAAATTGGGCTTCTCAATTTTAGTTTACATAGGTTATTTAAAGATACAGGCAACAATTAGGTAATGGTATAAAGTAACCAATCTCATCTCTCTCTGTAATAGTTACTACAAATAGGACGATACATTTGATTTATGTTCACTTATGTATACACAAGGCAAAGTGTACACAAGGCATAGTGTTGAAGGCACTGTACCTCAATTAATTAGGATATGGCATAGACTTTTCAAGGTTTTATTCTTGCAGTAGCTAGTAATGGAGTTTGAAAGTATATTCATCAATATTTGCACATATAATTATGAATAACTTGATAAGCCTAATCCAAAAAATACACTTTATTCTATGGCACAGTAAAAAATGTTTCAGGCGATCATTTTTTTCTTTTTACTTACTCGAGAGCTCAATTATTTAAAAAAAAATTATTTGAAGTAAAAACACAAATATATTCACTTTTCAAATCTAAAACCTAAAACTATAAATAGCTAGCTACAGCTTAAATGCAAAATACTTATGTATTGGACCCCAACCCTGTTACAGGTATGAAAACTGTTAGTTCTCTAACTAAAACTAAAGCTTGCACTAAGACTAAAGTCAATCAGTTAACATTGCAAGCTTTGCTTGTAAATTCACACTTATAAACTTTGTATCAATGCTCAATGAGTGATGATGCGTGGTGAAACCCTTCAGACTGCAAGCATGTTACAAAAGATACGTGTGCTCAATGATTCTTTACTGTCACATTTGTTGCATATTCTGCATTACATACTTGTTTTAACCATAACTTGAGATAATTCTAATTGTGTTTCATTCCTTATGGCATCTTCTTTGCTTTGATATCCAGCATGAAATATTTAACATAAAGCTTATTAACATTTTTAATGAATTAAAGGTCACCAAAAATCAGATATGTACAGTATTTAGAGTTGTATCAACTCAAGAAGGCTCCATAAAGCAGAAGCATCTTGATTAAAATTTAACATCAGAAATTTTAAATACTACGAAACAGTTGTCATTATTCATAAACTCAACATTATTCATAATATTCTTTAATCATGGGCAAAGATCTTAGCTCCCTTTCAAAAATATTTTGTGACCATCACTTTTATATAACTCCCTAAATCTCTTCACCTCTGTAGACAGGAGGACATGATTGGGTTCTCTGTTCACCCAGTCTCCTTACCTCATTAAAATTCCTTATTGGTTGAAATCTTCATCTTTATCTCGTTGAAAGTTATGATTTGTTGACTTAAAATAGTTTCGTGATTAGGTTTCTGTCTTTCCTGCATAGGAGAGTACAATGTATTAATAACTAATTGGTGTTTACAAACTGAAAATGAAAGGTACATTTGTAATTCTTTAAAAAAACCTCTGTATTTCTGTAGATACCACTCCCTCCTCTAGATGACAATGGAGGAGAATATGGCGAAGGTGCAAGGGGTGTGTCCTCAGCCAGATTACGGCGAAGACGACGTCGTAGAAAAGCTGATTCTGACGATATTGCATTCCAATCACATTCCTCTATAGACCTAACTGATGATGGCAGAGTGGGTGGAGCTGATGGCAGAGTGGATGGAGCTGACGGTAGAGTGGGTGGAGCTGATGGCAGAGTGGTTGAGGTTGATGATATGGTGGGCTCTGGGAGGAAGGCTGGGAGCTGTGCTAGTGTAGATGTTTCAAATGCTGAGTCATTGAAAGTCAAATCAGAAGATGATAGTCTCTGTAGCAATTCTGAAAGTGACTTGATTAGCCAAGGGTCAGAGAGTGAAGGCTGGACTACAGAATATCATCCTACAGAACAGCAGCATTCAGATGAAGTAGAAGACTTGTTCACACTCCTAGATGACACTCTCAGAGAAGAAGACCAGAAGACATCTAAGAAAACTACAGAGGACATCTCTGACGAGGACCAACTTTCATCTTCTCTCCATCCTTTACTTTCTTCAGGTCGTTTAGCTGATCGGGCAAGAGCGTTGCGTCAGTAAGTGAGAGAGTGTGTAGAATATTACAATATAGTAACTATTTTTTAATATGATAAGGGAATGTGAAGCTTTGCTTGGACAGCCAGTGGTTGACAAAGTACTGCACATGCTCAGAAACACTTCTGCGGAAACTGAAGATATTGTGGTTAGTCTCTCAGCCTGTATTGCATTAGGGGCAAGTGTAAGACTTGTCACATATCAAATATCAATATTTATTAGAGCTATACATGTATGTATAATATTCTATATAGTCATCAGTTCATACGGTTTATGCATGGATATATAGTTTACTGAGCATGATGTTTAGGAGTACAATATGAATATAGTGTATCTGAATTATAATACACACCCTATAGTATACTTACTGTGCATATTGAATACAACATAGTGCGTACTGAATACAAGTTATAGTGCATATTGATGAATATAGAATGTATAGTGAATGCCTTCTGTTTTAAGGTGGATTTGAATTTCTGAGTATATTTACTGGTGGTGCTATCTTTTCATGACTCTTGGAGACATGCCATTTGCATTGATCTAAGAGGGCCACTGGTTACAAATGTCTATAGCTAGATTGATTGCATTGATCTAAGAGGGCCACTGGTTATAAATGTCTATAGCTAGATGGATTGCATTGATCTAAGAGGGCCACTGATTACAAATGTCTATAGCTAGATGGATTGCAGAAAAATCCAATGAGATTCTACAATGATTTCCTTAGAACACCTTCCTAATAAACTCAAGTTACATAGCAAGTGTGAGTTAGCTTTTCTAGCATGAATGCATGGTTCTAATATGGCTCATTTCTCATCATAGAACACATGTACATCCAAAACCTTTAAACACACCTCCTTAGAGTCAGTTTGCTGGAATTTGTGTATGTTGTATATTTAAATAATTATGAGTATGTGTTTTATTTATAGGAACAACTGAAGGTTGACACGACAGACTCTAACTTATCTCTTTGCTTAGTGAAACTACAGCAACTTCAACTTTGTGAAGACTCCTTAAAGAAGACGATTAAATCCTAAATAACTATAGCTATCACGAGTCATTACACCAGCCAGTACTGTTCGGTAACTATTTGAGAAATAAGTGGGTGTGGTTACTAGTAGAGTATTGGGAAAATAACTAAATCATCGTTAACAGATGGATCAATGTACTGATTAGTTTAATTCACTGTTCCTATAATAATAATAATAATTTCACAATGCATTGAGTGGGTGCAACAGTCCTTGGAAAAGTTAGATACTTGTTTGAAACACACAGGCAGGGAATAACTAGGTGTTGCATTATTTAATATAGCTGTTTACAAGTCTAACTAGAAAAGAAAACATAAAATACAGTAAAACCTCCGAATAGTGACCACATTTGGGGCGGCACTTTTGGTCTCTTCTCAGAGGTTGATCCTTTCTCAGAGTGTTTTTTTTGTAAATGTCATTATTTGTGATAAAGAGTTAGAGAAAATTGAATTAAACATACATTCATTAATTTGATGCATGTCTTGTTGTGGTTATCTGAAAGGTGTCCTGATGACAAGTGTCTTACAAGAAATGTTTTCCTTGTGGCTCCTGGTAGCTAACTTAGCTATTTCTCCTCCACATTTATCTACTTGTGGCTACTGGTAGCTAACTTAGCTATTTCTCCTCCACATTTATCTACTTTGATAGGATGTACTGTCACTGAAGATGCAATTTTCTGTAAAAAAAAACAAACTTTCCAGAATAATGGGATTGTTTGAGGCAGTATTTGCAAGGAACCACACCAGTCCTTATTTTGGTAGCAAGCCAAGTGATTTTTCCTGATAGCTCTTGCTGTCCTGTGGATAGTATTTCCTGCACATTTTGTTCATATATAGAAAACATCAAACTTTCAGCGAGCATTTAGCGAAGACCTTACGTCCCAGACAAAAATTGGATATAGAAGAAGTGCCGTACGTTATTTTTTATTTGCTTACGTGTGACCACAATCTCTCAAATATCAGTATAGGTGTGGTCTTTGGTGGCTCGTAAGAGGGGCGATTGTATTTATTTTGAGCAAGATGGGACCGAGAAATTGGTTACTGGTCGGAAATAAGAGGTGGTTGCTTCTCGGAGGTTCTAAATGCACTATATATGTTGTAGTTGCAATCGGGAGAGCGTGATTTGGTCTCTCCAGAGAGGTTGGCTGTAGTCATAGGATGTGAAGGTCAAGGTTCGAACTAGTAGTTAAAAAGAAGAATAAAAACAACCAGAATACTTATGTAGGTTCCATCACATCCCGTCTGTTAGGTTTCATCACATCTAGTCTGTTAGGTTTCATCACATCTAGTCTGTTAGGTTTCATCATATCCAGTCTGTAAGGTTCCATCACATCCAGTCTGTTAGGTTTCATCATCACATACAGCCTGTTAGGTTCCATCACATCCAGTCTGTTAGGTTCCATCACATCCAGTCTGTTAGGTTCCAGCATCCAGTCTGTTCCAGCATCCAGTCTGTTAGGTTCCAACACATCCAGTCTGTTAGGTTCCAGCATCCAGTCTGTTAGGTTCCAACACATCCAGTCTGTTAGGTTCCAGCATCCAGTCTGTTAGGTTCCAACACATTCAGTCTGTTAGGTTCCAACATCTAGTCTGTTAGGTCCAACATCCAGTCCGTTAGGTTCCATCACATCAGTATAAGTATATGTGGCTACATAATGAGGTGGAGGTTGGTATGGGATTATACAACTGACTGCCGAAAGCCCGAGGATAGTTATAAATCCCGTACTGACCAATCAGAGTGGTGCAGCTGACGTATGTAACATGGCCATAGGAAAAGCATAAAAACTATTTTTTTACTAGACGGTTCACTTATTCGTTTCCGAGGAGCTGGGTAATAATATTCACTACCAATAGAGCAATTAGCTATAGCTAGAAAGAATATATGGTTTGAACATGCTATGTTACAATTAACCTGCTCTATGAAGGTATACATACCTGCAGCATCTTCCAACACTCCTATAAGAATGTGTTGTAGTGATGCTATTCATAGTCTGAAGGGCTAGGTTCTGACTCTGATGGTATTCAGTGGTCTGAGTAGCTCAGTGGTACATGCAGTGGTACATCTTCTGCCTTCTTTTAGCTTTGTCATTGTTGCAAGAGAATGTAGCTATTTACACAAGAGGCACTTAGCCATTATTATAACATCGTTATATTAAATGGTGTTCAAAGCATTACAATTTAAGTAGCTAATTCACTATAATTTACAATTCCATGCTCCAACAATCTTTTTTTTTTTTTTTTTTTTTTTTGCTTTTGTGGCTGAGGCTCAGCTTGTGGTGGTGGGGGAGAAGTCCGTGAAAGTATCTACCGGTGCCGAGTATAAGAATCTTTCCCCCGTAAGATATCAGCCAATAATTCCCCGCACGATATCAGCCAATAATCCCCCGCGGCTGTAATTGCAATATTATCATTACGCAGTTAACAAAAATGGGTGCGCCCGGGGCACTTAAAAAAGGGCGGAGCGTAGAAGAGCGGAAATTAAAGTGCGAATAATTAGTAGCGGCCAGTGGCCTCGTATGGAAAGGCTCCTTATTAGGTGAATGTCAACACCGTGTGTACAATAGGTGGACGAAGTGACTGCCCGATAGAAGTTTAGCTGGAGCCGCAACTCATGGAGTTGGAGACTGTCGGCTAACTCAACTAACTGTGCGTACACGTCCGTCGGTCCGTGCGGGAGTAAACTATTCTAGAACACCATGGCTGGTAGAGGAGCCAAGGTCGTCGACCAGGATGCCCTTATTAAAGGTACCTTGCGTAGGTTTATACTAAGCCAAGTGTCGGCTATTTGTTACATAACTGTGTTACTGTAAGTACTGATATTGGAGTATGCAACCATCACTAGAGCACAGCTCAATACTTCAAAGTTAATAGTACAAGTTGTAGGAGAGAGAAGCACTAAGTGTTGCTCTTAGAGTTTCTATCAATAGTAGGTACATGCTGTTAGAGGGATTGTTATCCACATCATGTTTATGATGCTGTCCAAGTGATAGATTTGTTATGACACCATGTAATATTAGTATAATGTTCATACCGTGCATGACTTGGAGTACCATACAACATGGTGGTGATGTCAGAGGACCAAGTAGTTGTGCCTGTCTATCTGTGTCTGTGTGGAGAAGGTTTCAGTGACGCTATGGAGGAAGGGATCGTGGGTCTTCATTTATACTAGTCATTAGGTCGTTGTGATGCATTAGTGTTCTGAGTGTTAAAATGTCGGTCTAATTGCTAAATGTTTATCACCATAGGTCATTACACACAAGCCATTTAGTTGTAGTGTAGTGACAGTATCTTAGTTGGTATGGTGGATTCTGGTAGTTTTTCTGGTTAGTCTTGGCCATGTTTTGAGTTGTTATCACACATTGGTATCAGCCGGTGTTTAGTCAAGCCGAGAAATGTTGACAGTTTTTAACAATTTGGGATGCTCATGTGTTGCCATATGTTACTGATGTTGGTGTGCTGACACATGATGATGGTGTTCTGTCACATGATGATGGTGTGCTGACACATGATGATGGTGTTCTGTCACATGATGATGGTGTGCTGACACATGATGATGGTGTGCTGACACATGACGATGGTGTTCTGTCACATGATGATGGTGTGCGGTCACATGATGATGGTGTGCTGTCACATGATGATGGTGTGCTGACACATGATGATGGTGTTCTGTCACATGATGATGGTGTGCTGTCACATGATGATGGTGTGCGGTCACATGATGATGGTGTGCGGTCACATGATGATGGTGTGCGGTCACATGATGATGGTGTGCTGTCACATGATGATGGTGTGCTGACACATGATGATGGTGTTCTGTCACATGATGATGGTGTGCTGTCATATGATATCTCTCGATGATGTTTTGTTAGACTTGAGGGGTTACCATTCAAATTGTTATTATTAAAGCCCCTCCCCCCTTGTTTCTCTCTGGAGGTTAACGCTGTCAATTGTCCCAGGAGACATGAAGAATCCCTTCTTTTTTAGCCACACCCACTATCCATTGGTCAACGATTATGTAATATTATATTAAATCAAAAAAGTTGAATTTATAGCATTTCTTTAATATAATATTGTTTGTATTGCCCGTGCTACTATAAAGTGGATCATCTTGTTAGTCCGAGAGATTGACCCACGGAAATCCCATTAGATGCCCACCAAATTTGGTGAATTTATTTACTTTCTCTCCTCAAAGCCCCTCCCTCCCTCCTTGTGCCTTGTAGTGCTTGTACCCACTGACTGGTACATCCAATGATGCCCAATCCTACGATACTCTGTAGAGTCTCCGCCTCTTCCTCCTCCCATCTGCATCTTGGCAGGCTGTCTGCTATGCATGCTTTTGACACATTTTGTTTATTTGGTGGCAATATGAATTTAGGACACACCCATATAAGTGGGTGGAGACTGTCTCACTGGAGATAGTGTTACGCTTGTGTGTGTGTGTGTGTTTAGATGTGCGGCGTCAGTTGTCAGACCAATTGGGTTGTCTTGACTTCAGAATGGAGTCCAAGTTGTCTCTAATAGCGGAATATCAAGAGTTCTTCAAGCGTCGTGGTGAAGTGGAGTACGAGTATGCAAGATCACTTGAAAGACTTTGTGAGAAGTTTGAAAGAAACACCAAACAGAGAAACCTCAAGTGAGTTAACACAGGGTGGGCTGCATTTAGACCTGTTGCAAGGTGAGAAGGGAAGTCAAAGAGAAGTAGTTGTTTAAGTTTATAGGGGTGTGGTCAAAAAGTGATGTGGCGTAGTGAATTGGTGAGTAATGGCTGGTGAGTTGAAATACTTCCGGTGAGGGGGAGGGACCATTGGTGTGGACATGACCTTACTGATGTGGGTGAGGCCAGATACACATATGGTGTGGTTTACTGTAAGTGAAAATGTATAGAAAGCACACTCTTTCTAGGAGCAGATAGTACTGAAGAAGGTGTGGTTTGCTATGAAGTTAGTTTTTGTTGTACTTAGTATGGTGTGCTTAGAGTACAGGTAGCTATTAGACTACAGGTAGCTATTAGAGTACAGGTAGCTATTAGAGTACAGGTAGCTATTAGAGTACAAGTAGCTATTAGAGTACAGGTAGCTATTAGAGTACAGGTAGCTATTAGAGTACAGGTAGCTATTAGAGTACAGGTAGCTACTAAAGTACAGGTAGCTATTAGAGTACAGGTAGCTATTAGAGTACAGGTAGCTATTAGAGTACAGGTAGCTATTAGAGTACAGGTAGCTATTAGAGTACAGGTAGCTATTAGAGTACAGGTAGCTACTAAAGTACAGGTAGCTATTAGAGTACAGGTAGTTACTAGAGTACAGATAACTATTAGAGTACAGGTAGCTATTAGAGTACAGGTAGCTATTAGAGTACAGGTACAGTGCTTCCAACTTAAAGAGTGGATTTTTTGAAACTATTGTATAGACCCTCACTATAGTCATTTAACATACACATACCTTTCTTCATCATCCCAATAATGTTTACAATAGTAAAACTGCCTGTTTAGAGAATGGAAAACGGAGAACAGCACTTTTCTCATTCACTCTAATACATTTTACGTCATTTTTTTTTACGTCAAGATTTTGCGGTAGTTCATCATTAAACGTAGCTAGTTAACGAGCTAAGGTCGAGCGGTTATTTCCCTGAGCGGTAAGACGGGACTTTCCGTAACTGCAAGCGGCTGTATGGATTCTCATCGTTCTACTAGCAGCAGTAAACGAAGTCGAAATCAGTCAGAATCTTTGGCTGGTATTACTAACTTGGAGCCAAGCCTATCCAAGAGGTCATCTTTTTCAAGAGCTGAAGAAAAGTTGAAGGAGTTTAATACTCCCAAGGCTCCCAGCATTCGGTATCTGACAACATCAGGGCGATGCAGTTGGAGTCCTACGGGTTGTGCAGCTCCTGACGGAAGCTAAAACACTGGCCGTGATACGCAGTAACGCCGTAAAACTTGATACCTAGAGCCTGAGATACAACCGTAGCTAAATCAGCCATACCCGTGCAACAATTAGCGGTAAACTGGCGCCCTTGTGCCTTTATGACACAAATACGCATGCGCTGTTTTGTGACGTCGCATTTACGTGTACTAAAGGCCCACAACCCGCTCTAAACGTCATCATTTGATGACCCTTACCGTGCGTAAATTTTTTTTGGTGAAAAACAGCCACAACTCACTTAATTTTCAAGGTATAGCTACCAAAGTTATACATAATAATTTTAAGGCAATTTTACATCATGTGTCAAATTTTTAGAGATATACCGTATCTCCTCGAATAGACCGCGCGCGGTCTATTCTTTTCAAGCCTACAAACCGTGCGCGAACAAATCGAGGGTGCGGTCTATTTCCTTCACCGTCAGTTTTGCAACTTCCTAGAGTGCATGCGGTTGCCGCTGCGCCGCTCATTGCGCCCCACCCAGTCTTGCCCCACCCAGTCTTGCCCCACCCAGTCTTGCCCCACCCAGTCTTGCCCAGTCTTGCCCCACCCAGTCTTGCCCCACCCAGTCTTGCCCAGCCCCACCCAGTCTTGCCCCACCCAGTCTTTGTTTGTCATTATGTCAAAACATTAACAAGAAATACTAATGAATTGATAGCTACCTAGTTCAGCTAAAGCTAGTAAAATGTCTCAGTCACTCATTGTCTATCATGCACTCTTCGTCTTCTTCCTCATCATGAACTCCATCAAGGTCGGCAAAGGGGTCGTCTGCTTCAACATCGGTAGCAAGATTGAGACGGGCGGTTTCCTTCTCTATAGTGTCGGCAGCAGAGTGCGCAACTTGACCAGGTTTGAGGGAGTGAATCTGTCCATCCTCGTCCATCCAAAACTAAAGTGCACACACCAGTTACTACAGTACAAATAACAATGCAATAATGGTATTTCAATTTTTAGTGTGCGATCGGGTAAATATCGTCAATTTAATTAATTTGGTAATGGTCGTCAATCATTTAGTCAATTGCGCGGTCTATTCGAGGGCGCGTACTATTACTTTCAGTAAGACAAACGATGTGCGGTCTATTTGAGGGTGCGGGGCGCGGAGTAATCGAGGAAATACGGTAACTCAATAAATAAAAAATCCTGGCTTAGACACTTTTTTTCTTAAAATTTAAAATATTTCGAGATTCAAATTTCGTGTGCCCACAAAATCAGGCTCATATGAAACTTCAGGTATTAAAGTATCAGTATATCAAGTTATAGAGATAAGGAAAAATAATTTCTCTTTTAACCACAAACCCACAAAATTGTTTTGTCTGTATGTTAACATGACATTAATGTATAATAATACAAATTTTTAGCTTTCTATTACACATACTCGAGAAATTAGAGTACAGGTAGCTACTAGAGTACAGGTAGCTATTAGAGTACAGGTAGCTATTAGAGTACAGGTAGCTATTAGAGTACAGGTAGCTATTAGAGTACAGGTAGCTATTAGAGTACAGGTAGCTACTAAAGTACAGGTAGCGATTAGAGTATAAGTAGCTATTAGAGTACAGGTAGCTATTAGAGTACAGGTAGCTACTAGAGTACAGGTAGCTATTAGAGTACAGGTAGCTATTAGAGTACAGGTAGCTATTAGAGTACAGGTAGCTATTAGAGTACAGGTAGCTATTAGAGTACAGGTAGCTACTAAAGTACAGGTAGCGATTAGAGTATAAGTAGCTATTAGAGTACAGGTAGCTATTAGATATAATATATGTCGTCTGTGCTATTTGTCGTGTTGCTGTTGTCGGTTTCTATTTGTCGTGTTGCTGTCTGTCAGTTCGTATATGTCGTTTCGCTTGTCTGTCGTGTGCTTATTTGTCGTGTTGGCTATTGTCGTGTTGCGGTCTGTCGTGGTGGCTATTAGTCGTGTTCTGTCTGTCGTGTTGCTATTTGCGTGTCGCTGTTCCTGTCTGTTGCTATTTGTTGTGTTGCTGTCCGGTCGTGTGCTATTTGTCGTGTTGCTGTCTGTCATGTTGCCGATATGTCGTGTGCTGTCTGTCGTGTTGCTATTTTTGCGTTTCGCTGTCTTCGTGTTGCTATTTGTCGTGTTGCTGTCTGTCGGTTGCTATTAGTCCGTGTTGCTGTCTTCGTGTTGCTATTTGTCTGTCGCTGTCTGTCTGTTGTCTATTGTTTGTGTTGCTGTCTGGTCGTGTGCTATTTGTCGTGTTTGCTATTTTGTCGTGTTGCTATTTGTCGTGTTGCTATTGTCGTTTGGCTATTGTTCGTGTTGCCTATAGTCGTGTTGCTGTCTGTCGTTTGCTATTGTCCGTGTCGCTGTCTGTGTGTTGCTATTTGTCGTGTCGCCCTGTCTGTCGTTTTGCTGTCGTCGTGTTGCTATTAGTCGTGGTTCTGTCAGTCGTGTTTGGCTATTTGTCTTGTTGCTGTCCCTGTTCGTGTTGCTATTTGAATATGACGTTTCGCTGTCTGTCGTGTTGCTATTTGTCGTGTTGCTGTCTGTCGTGTTGCTATTTGTCGTGTTGCTGTCTGTCGTGTTGCTATTTGTCGTGTCGCTGTCTGTCGTGTTGCTATTTGTCGTGTTGCTGTCTGTTGTGTTGCTGTCTGTCGTGTTGCTATTTGTCGTGTTGCTGTCTGTCGTGTTGCTATTTGTCGTGTTGCTGTCTGTCGTGTTGCTATTTGTCGTGTTGCTGTCTGTCGTGTTGCTGTCTGTCGTGTTGCTGTCTGTCGTGTTGCTGTCTGTCGTGTTGCTATTTGTCGTGTTGCTGTCTGTCGTGTTGCTGTCTGTCGTGTTGCTGTCTGTCGTGTTGCTGTCTGTCGTGTTGCTGTCTGTCGTGTTGCTGTCTGTCGTGTTGCTGTCTGTCGTGTTGCTGTCTGTCGTGTTGCTGTCTGTCGTGTTGCTGTCTGTCGTGTTGCTATTTGTCGTGTTGCTGTCTGTCGTGTTGCTGTCTGTCGTGTTGCTGTCTGTCGTGTTGCTGTCTGTCGTGTTGCTGTTTGTCGTGTTCTGCTCTTAGAAATAAAGTGAATAGAGTATTCTGTATATAATCCTCAGGAATGAAGTTCGTTCGACTTTTAACCTCTGGTCTACACTGCTTGCTGAGACTAGGAAGATGTCTAGAGAGAGAGCTTGGGTGGCGGAGTCCCTGGCTACAGAGATGGTGACCAGACTGGATGTCATGCAGAAAGATGTGCTCACGCTCACCAAGAAGGTGTGTGTTTGTATGTGTGTGTGCCCTTTTAGTGAAGGAGGTGTGTGTGTGTGTGTGTGTGTGGGCTAACAATTATTTTACTAGAGCATCAATAGTTTACTAGAATTGAGAAATGGTTTATTGGAGCATCTATAGTTTACTAGAAATGATTAGGAAACTGAGAACTGTTTTACTAGAGTGTGTGTAATTTACAAGAAATGGTCAGAGAAATGTTTAACTACCAACACAATGAAGTGGAATTCACACTTCTGCAAGTCCTAACTTATATCTCATGAGTAAACACTTCATGTATGTATGTGTGTGTTACATGCGTACATGCGTGTGCTACAGGTGTACATGTGTGTGTGTGTGTGTGAGGCATGTGTGTGTGTGTGAGGCATGTGTGTGTGTTAAATGTCAGTATGTAGTTGATGTTGTTGTTCATTGGTTGGTGACCTTATTAGGCAGAGTGAGTGAGCAGCTTCTGTTGTATGTGTGTTATTAGGCAGAGTGAGTGAGCAGCTTCTGTTGTATGTGTGTTATTAGGCAGAGTGAGTGAGCAGCTTCTGTTGTATGTGTTATTAGGTAGAGTGAGTGAGCAGCTTCTGTTGTATGTGTGTTATTAGGTAGAGTGAGTGAGCAGCTTCTGTTGTATGTGTGTTATTAGGCAGAGTGAGTGAGCAGCTTCTGTTGTATGTGTGTTATTAGGTAGAGTGAGTGAGCAGCTTCTGTTGTATGTGTGTTATTAGGCAGAGTGAGTGAGCAGCTTCTGCTGTATGTGTGTTATTAGGCAGAGTGAGTGAGCAGCTTCTGTTGTATGTGTGTTATTAGGCAGAGTGAGTGAGCAGCTTCTGCTGTATGTGTGTTATTAGGTAGAGTGAGTGAGCAGCTTCTGTTGTATGTGTTATTAGGTAGACCCCGGTGAGTGAGAAGATTTGAGGTATGTGTTTTTTTGGCAGAGGACCCCCCCCGCGTGGTAGCACAAAGCATATAACTGCTGTATGTGTGTTTTAGCAGAGTGACGTGAGCAGATTCTGTTTGTATTTGTTATTAGGCAGAGTGTGAGTGGGAGCAGCTTATGCGAGTGTGTTATGAGGTCGATTGAGTGAGCAGCTTCTGTTGTATGTGTTATTAGGCAGAGTGAGTGAGCAGCTTCTGTTGTATGTGTTATTAGGCAGAGTGAGTGAGCAGCTTCTGCTGCATGTGTGTTATTAGGCAGAGTGAGTGAGCAGCTTCTGTTGTATGTGTTATTAGGCAGAGTGAGTGAGCAGCTTCTGCTGTATGTGTGTTATTAGGCAGAGTGAGTGAGCAGCTTCTGTTGTATGTGTGTTATTAGGCAGAGTGAGTGAGCAGCTTCTGCTGTATGTGTGTTATTAGGTAGAGTGAGTGAGCAGCTTCTGTTGTATGTGTTATTAGGTAGAGTGAGTGAGCAGCTTCTGCTGTATGTGTGTTATTAGGCAGAGTGAGTGAGCAGCTTCTGTTGTATGTGTGTTATTAAGCAGAGTGAGTGAGCAGCTTCTGTTGTATGTGTGTTATTAGGCAGAGTGAGTGAGCAGCTTCTGTTGTATGTGTGTTATTAGGTAGAGTGAGTGAGCAGCTTCTGTTGTATGTGTTATTAGGTAGAGTGAGTGAGCAGCTTCTGCTGTATGTGTGTTATTAGGTAGAGTGAGTGAGCAGCTTCTGTTGTATGTGTGTTATTAGGCAGAGTGAGTGAGCAGCTTCTGTTGTATGTGTGTTATTAGGCAGAGTGAGTGAGCAGCTTCTGTTTTTGGCCCCGTTTCTGTCCTTGTTTTTGTATGTGTGTATTAGGCAGCGGTGAGTGAGCAGCTTACTGTGTATGTGTGTTATTAGGTTAGAGTGGAGTGAGCAGCTTCTGTTGATGTGTGTATGGCAGAGTGGTGAGCAGCTCGTTGTATGTGGTTATTAGGCAGAGGAGTGAGCAGCTTATGCTGATGTGTGTTATTAGCAAAGAGTGAGGAGCAGATTATGGCCCGCTGCTATGTGTGTTATAGGCAGAGTGATGTGAGCAGAGCTTGTTGTAGTGTGTTATTAGCAGAGTGAGTGAGCAGCTTAGTTGTATGGGTTACGTATCAGGCAGAGTTTGAGTGAGCAGCTTTATGCTGATATGTGTGTATTAGCAGGAGTGACGTGAGACAGCTTCTGCTGTATGGGTGTTATTAGGCAGAGTGAGATGGTGAGCAGCTTCTGGCTGTATGTGTGGTAATTAGGTAGAGTGAGTGAGCACTTCTGTTGTAGTGTGTTGTAGGCAGCGTGAGTGAGCGCTTAGCTTCTGTTGTAGGGTGTGTATTAGGCAGCGTTGAGTGAGAGCTTCTGCTGTCGGTGTGTTATTAGGCAGAGTGAGTGAGCAGCTTCTGTTGTATGTGTGTTATTAGGCAGAGTGAGTGAGCAGCTTCTGTTGTATGTGTGTTATTAGGCAGAGTGAGTGAGCAGCTTCTGTTGTATGTGTGTTTTTTATTGTTTTTGTTATTGTTCAATCTATGCTTGACCACGCCCATACTGTTGGAATCACTTTCATTTTGGATATGTGATGGGTGTGGCACTATATGAAACAATTGGGCATGGCACTGTTATGATGGGACATTGCTGGGCGTGTACCACCTGTGAATGGGACAACAATGGACATAACAGTGCAGAGACATGTGTGTGGAAATTCAAGACCAGTTGCTGAAGGAACTCAGGGATCTGTCAGAAGTAAGTCGTTATGTCCGTATATCTGTCGTCTGTCTGTCTGTCTGTCTGTCTGTCTGTCGGTCTGTCTGTCTGTATGTCTGTCTGTATGTATGTCTGTCTGTCTGTCTGTATGTGTGTCTGTCTGTATGTCTGTCTGTCTGTCTGTCTGTATGTCGGTCTGTCTGTCTGTATGTCTGTCTGTATGTCTGTCTGTCTGTCTGTCTGTCTGTATGTCTGTCTGTATGTATGTCTGTCTGTCTGTCTGTATGTGTGTCTGTCTGTGTGTCTGTCTGTATGTCTGTATGTGTGTCTGTCTGTCCATCTGTCTGTATGTCTGTCTGTCTGTCTGTCTGTCTGTCTGTCGGTCTGTCTGTCTGTATGTCTGTCTGTATGTATGTCTGTCTGTCTGTCTGTCTGTATGTGTGTCTGTCTGTATGTCTGTATGTGTGTCTGTCTGTATGTCTGTATGTCTGTCCATCTGTCTGTCTGTATGTGTGTCTGTCTGTATGTCTGTCTGTATGTGTGTCTGTCTGTATGTCTGTATGTCTGTCCATCTGTCTGTCTGTATGTGTGTCTGTCTTTATTATGGGTGTGTGTGTATGTGTGTGTGTGTAGCAAACCAAGGTGTACCAGCATTCCTGTCACAACACCCTCGAGGCATCTCTGAAAGCCAGTAAGAGTAGAGAAAAATGGGAAGTTATAAAGGGACAAGCAGCCCGCAAGAAGAAGGCTGAGGAAAAGTACAAGGAGGTAAGGGGTGTGGTCATCTCATTGGGTACGTGTGAGAAGATAGGTGTGGCTAGTTTAGACGTTTGGGTGTGGCTAATGAAGTGGTAAGTTTGTATCTGTGTGTGTGTGTGTGTGTGTGTGTGTGTGTGTTTCCAGCGTCTGAAGCAATACAAGATTCAGAAGCATTTGTTGTTGAAGAATAGAAATGACTACTTGTTGGGCATTGCACGATGTAATTCTCTGCAGGAACACTACTTCAGTGTTGACATTGAAGTCCTTGTTGAGGTGAGAGGTCACACGGTCCAGTCTTTACAGGCTCTGATGTGTGTATGTATGTGTGTGCATGTGTGCAATGAGGCAGAATATGGATTTTGACTACCACAATGCCTTTCAACGGTTATGTAAAGCATATAAGGATGTGGAGAAGGAAGCATGTGAAGCTCTGATGGCGTCTGGAGACGTACTAGTGGAGCAGAGCAAGAGTTTGAAGCAAGAGAACGACCTCAAGTACTTCATGTCCGAGTATAGTGGACCTTTCTACTTGCCATCCACCACTTTCCAGTTCACAGCTTTTGATGGAGATGATGTAAGTAGACTTGCTATAGAATATACACCAGCATACCTGGTACAGGGTGGTCAGATCAATGTCCATATCTGTCCTACTGTCCATCCCACGATCCCATGGGACCATGGGATTGCATGGGGTGTCCATCTGTCCCTCTTACTGATACAAAAATGAGCATTGCTAAAGAATTATTGTACAGTAGAGTAAGACTTGCTTAATGCTGTAGTACCCGAAGAACCAGGACACTAGCCTATAATGCTCATTTTATTTAGAGAAAAAGGCACTCACTGGTGTTTGAGGTCTCACTACCATCCATACTATACCACCCTAGATATCTTCACATGTGATTTGTAGGTAGTGACTGAGGGCTGTATTGGCAATCATGACCCTAGTAGTTATATAGCAACAGGCCTGGCTTACCACTTTTCTGGGTGAACCGGTTGGTGAAACTGGTGTGACTGGTTAGTAGAATTGGTGTGACTGGTTGATAGACTGGTTGGTGTGACTGGTATGACTGGTTGGTGTGACTGGTATGACTGGTTGGTGTGACTGGTATGACTGGTTGGTGTGACATGACTGGTTGGTATGACTGGTTGGTGTGACTGGTATGACTGGTTGGTGTGACTAACTGGTAGACTGGTTGATAGACTGGTTGGTATGACTGGTTGGTGTGACTGGTATGACTGGTTGGTGTGACTGGTATGACTGGTTGGTGTGACTAACTGGTAGACTGGTTGATAGACTGGTTGGTATGACTGGTTGGTGTGACTGGTATGACTGGTTGGTGTGACTGGTATGACTGGTTGGTGTAACTGGTATGACTGGTTGGTGTGACTGGTATGACTGGTTGGTGTGACTGGTATGACTGGTTGGTGTGACTGGTATGACTGGTTGGTGTAACTGGTATGACTGGTTGGTGTGACTGGTATGACTGGTTGGTACTGTGAACCACTAGACCCCACAGAACTATACATAGAACCACTGGAACCTAAGGACCGCATAGAATCAAACGGTTCAGAAATGCATCACAATAGATGTGGTACAGTGATGATCACATACCAGCCATACTTTACCAGTTATTATTAACATGCAGTTTGTACAGTTGGAATTGGAGAGGATCTGGTGAGGATGTTCTCTGAATAGTTTTCAGAATCTGACGAGTGTGATGTGTATGTTTGTGTGTGCATGTGTGTCTGTGTAGGTTCAAAACTTCAAGGTGAACACAGAGGATGTGTTTAGAAGATGGCATAAGACTATGGGAGATTTGAAAGAGGAGATTCAGGCTCTTCAAATACAGAGAGAAGAGGTAAGGGGTTGTCATCAACCCCACAAGTGTTTGGTGGCTAAATCTAGCCAGGAGGCACTGGGTGTGGCTAAATCTAGCCAGGAGTGTCTTACATGGAGAGGCCCAGTTTCTAGTGTTGTCAGTCTCTCTCTCTCTCTCTGTGCTCCTGCATTATATGTGTGTGAATACCCACTTCTCTTGTGTAATTGCCTATGTACCATTATTGGCAAGCGAGCAAACTGAGCGAGACATTTACAGTACAAGGGTTACACTCGAGATTCCATGGTTTATTTTTGTTTATTTATATGGTACATGTGACCCCTTTTTACGCCCATGCCACTAATTACATAAGTTGATAAGCCGTCATGATGAAATATAGAAATGGATCTGCTGAACAATGAGTTGCAGATCTTGAAAGCTGCTGTTATTGGAGCAGACCTAAAAACAAAGCCTGAACTTATAAAAGCACAGCAAACCCAACAGCATTATTTTCTTCATCATGATTGAACAAGTTAGCACATTTCAATTTCAGCAACTACTGAAATTATGCCAAGGGCTGTAAGTCATAGTTACCTGTATCCCGTTAAAGCTAGGCTAGCTGCTTGCCATTTGTGCTGAAGCATACCACTAGTGTATGGATGTGTGTATGTATTTATGTATGTTTGTTTATATATATATATATATACATGTATGTTTGTTTATATATATATATATACATGTATGTTTGTTTATATATATATATATGTATGTATGTGTGTGTGTATATTATGTATGTGTGTATATATGTATGTATGTATGTATGCTTGTGTGTGTGTGTGCATGTGTTGCAGGACATTAAGACGATAGATCACATGAAGTATCAGAACCTGAAGCGCTACCAGATAACGAGTGTGGACGACGCGTATGCTGTCATTGAAGATAATGGAGACACGTTGACCATGGAGTCGTCTAGAGACAGAGGCACCGCCTCTTTGGAGCGAGGTCTTGCCCTCTCAACCAGAGGAGCTCAAGCCATCAATCTGTCTCAGAAAGGAAAGAAGGACACGATGGTGTTCACTCTCCAGGTAAATGCCATCAGCAGGACACTTGTGCCCTAGCACCAGCTGTTTTGAACCGGCTCTGCTGAGTCATTATGGTAGTCATGGTAACACTTGTTTATGATTGTCATGGTAACACTTGATTGTGATTGTCATAGTAACAATGTAATGAGAATGGTTGCAATGCTGGTGGGCATAGTAATGTATTCCTGTGTTAGCGTGATGTATACATAGTTGTCATGGCAATCACGACTATTGCCATGGTAATGTTCTGCATTGTCATAGTGGTAGTCATGGTTATAAAGTAGTTATGTGTTGTCATGGTGATAATCATGGTTATATAGTAGTTTTGTGTTGTCATGGTGATAGTTATGGTTATGTAGTAGTTTTGTGTTGTCATGGTGATTGGCGAGCGAGCGTAGCGAGCGAGACACTTACAGGGGTAAAAATGAAAAAATCGGGGATGTTTGTTTATTTATTTATATATATGGACGTACGTATGTCATTTTGTACTTTGACCTTCCGTATTTTTGTGTTCGCTCCGCGTTCGACCCCGTCCCAAACTTCACTAAACAGAATCCTCCGGTTTAGCGACCATTACCCGTATCACCTTAGAAATTGAATTGTTTACGGCTTGAATTGTTTTGCGGGTGCAGTTAAAACTCAAAATCTTATGGGAGCTCCATTTCTATTCAAGTTAGTGGCGGTGGTAAAGTTAATGTGCTATTTGTCACAGTTATAAGCCCTACCCAACAGTATTTACTTAAAAATGCATTGTCCACTAGACGAACCACGAAGGTAAGTCTTGCGTATGTATGTTCAGTTGTGTGAAAGTATTGTGCGTTACAACTACTATTAAGAATATCACAGAAAATTTTAAATAACGTGATTTAATTTTGTTGCTTCTTTTTCAATTCAAACTGTTGCGGGAGCGGTTACTATGGTATTGAAATCCCTTTACCTCATACGTAATTTAAAAACTCGACTTTATTTTAATAGCTTGAGTGTTAGTTGTTAAAATCAAATTTAACAATAGTGTAGTTTAAGACTCGCTCGCCATTTGTGCTCAAGCACACCACTAGTAGTCATGGTAGTTGTAATTTAAGTAATAGTTAGAGCATACGCACTTAGGTACTGGTGGATTTAGTGCACAAAGCCCTAGGGCCTGCCCGAGGGCTTTGTGCACTAAATCCACCAGTACCTGAGTGCATGCTCTAACTATTTTAGAACCCGTTTACCCAAAGCAGGCCCAGTTTCCACTAGCAACTTGGTTTATCAGCATTTTCGCACAAATGGGGGGCGGTGTCAAGCGAATTTCCGGCCCAAAATTAAAATTCAATTAAAATTCAATTGAAGCACACCTGGCAGGTTTACTTTAGCATTGTAGCTGCCAGCTGTTATCTCCAGATCTAACTCTACCCTGGGCTGCTCTGCTCTGTGGTAAACAGTTAAGCAGCTAGCTACGGTAAATTCCTGAGGGCATGAGCGGCAGCAGGAGAGTCAGCAGGAGAGTTATCCAACTAGGGCTGGTCCCCTGTATAGGTCGGATATGAGAGGGTAGTAGACCCTCACATATCATATCCAGGCCTCACACAGCTTTATCCGGCCTATTCTATTAAGGTTACGGTATACAATTTGCTCATTAATTATTCATGAGTTACTGTTTTTGTTTGTATCATCCACTACACTTATTTTTATGAACTATGCTCCAAACATGAAATTATAATGTGTTCAAGTTTCTTTATTAGCTAGCTCTTGCTTTTCAATGAGCAGCCAGCAAGGCTTGACCGAGGACCCCCTGAGGCATTTTTTCGGCAGATTTTCGGCATCAAATCTTGGCTTCATCATCACTCCTAGCTTTAGTGTGACAGCTCCCCTGGCTACTTTAGGACTTACTCGAGGGCCAGTCACAGCGATTTTGGCTCAATGGGCCATGGATCTCCAGATATTCACGATTTTGTGCTTTAGAGACGCCATTTTATCTTGATCTGGGAGACAAAACTGAGATTTTCTCGACAACCGTCAGCTTTATTCACGAAAACTTTTTGACTGGCCCTGCAATGATGTTCCTACAATTAGATAGTGCAGCCTATACGGCAGAGTTGTTGACGACCATGCTGTAATTTGAAGCAGAAAATGTTATATTTGCAGGAGGTCGATCTTGGGCTGCCTATTTGCTATGAAGAGCTGACTACTAAAGAAATAGGAACTTTTAACAGCAAACTTTCATTGTTTTAAGTTTAGTTACATAAAAATAAGTGTAGTTGGTGATATAAACAAAAGTTGTAACTCATGAATAATTAATGAGCAAACTGTATCCCGTAACCTTAAACTAAAACTCAAAAATAGCAATACCCCAAGGGTGGTTAGTATGCACAGTTTATATACCTAAAGGCAAAAAATAGTGCACACTTACCAAGTTAGTACACCTAGTAACAATATAGCAACTGGTTCTAATAATAATTATTACACACAAGTTTATATTCATTTACTGTGCGCAGATTTACTGCAACGACACAAACACACACATACTGAGTGATATTTATTTCCAACTCTACTTGTTTTCTAGTTGTCATAGCAACAGTGAATTGTGAGAGTGATATACATTTAGTAAGTGTGTTTTGTGCAGATTGTTCAGCGTCGTATTCTCCGTGAAGATCGTCTTGCAGTGGCCCAGGCTCAACTGGACATTCTAAGCAAAGCATTCAGTGAACAGAAAGTGTAAGTAGTAGCATATATAACAGTGGCGTAGGGAGGGGGAGCCCCTCCCCCATACTGAAACATCTATTATATGACAGTGGCGTAGGAAGGAGGAGCCCCTCCCCCCATACTGAAACATCTATTATATGACAGTGGCGTAGGGAGCGGGAGCCCCTCCCCCCATACTGAAACATCTATTATATGACTGTGGTGTAGGGAGAGGGAGCCCCTCCCCCCATACTGAAACATCTATTATATGACAGTGGTGTAGGAAGGGGGAGCCCATACTGAAACATCTATTATATGACTGTGGTGTAGGGAGAGGGAGCCCCTCCCCCCATACTGAAACATCTATTATATGACTGTGGTGTAGGAAGGGGGAGCCCATACTGAAACATCTATTATATGACTGTGGTGTAGGGAGGGGGAGCCCATACTGAAACATCTATTATATGACTGTGGTGTAGGGAGGGGGAGCCCCTCCCCCCATACTGAAACATCTATTATATGACTGTGGTGTAGGGAGAGGGAGCCCCTCCCCCCATACTGAAACATCTATTATATGACTGTGGTGTAGGGAGAGGGAGCCCCTCCCCCCATACTGAAACATCTATTATATGACAGTGGTGTCGGAAGGGGGAGCCCCCTCCCCCATACTGAAACATCTTTAAGACCATGGCGTGGGAGGTTGAGCCCCTCCCCCCATCTGAAATCTAGTATATGACTGTGGGTAGGGAGGTGGAGCCCCTCCCCCATACTGAAACATCTATTATATGACTGTGGTGTAGGGAGGGGGAGCCCCCCCCCCCATACTGAAACATCTATTATATGACTGTGGTGTAGGGAGGGGGAGCCCCTCCCCCCATACTGAAACATCTATTATATGACTGTGGTGTAGGGAGGGGGAGCCCCTCCCCCCATACTGAAACATCTATTATATGACAATGGCGTAGGGAGGTGGAGCCCCTCCCCCCATACTGAAACATCTATTATATGACAGTGGCGTAGGGAGGGGGAGCCCCTCCCCCCATACTGAAACATCTATTATATGACAGTGGCGTCGGGAGGGGGAGCCCCTCCCCCCATACTGAAACATCTATTATATGACAGTGGCGTCGGGAGGGGGAGCCCCTCCCCCCATACTGAAACATATATTATATGACTGTGGTGTAGGGAGGGGGAGCCCCTCCCCCATACTGAAACATCTATTATATGACTGGTGTAGAGAGGGGGAGCCCCTCCCCCCATACTGAAACATCTATTATATGACAGTGGTATAGGGAGGGGGAGCCCCTCCCCCCATACTGAAACATCTATTATATGACTGTGGTGTAGAGAGGGGGAGCCCCTCCTCCCATACTGAAACATATATTATATGACAGTGGTGTAGGGAGGGGGAGCCCCTCCCCCCATACTGAAACATCTATTATATGACAGTGGCGTAGGGAGGGGGAGCCCCTCCTCCCATACTGAAACATCTATTATATGACTGTGGTGTAGGGAGGGGGAGCCCCTCCCCCCATACTGAAACATCTATTATATGACTGTGGTGTAGGGAGGGGGAGCCCCTCCCCCCATACTGAAACATATATTATATGACTGTGGTGTAGGGAGGGGGAGCCCCTCCTCCCATACTGAAACATATATTATATGACTGTGGTGTAGGGAGGGGGAGCCCCTCCCCCCATACTGAAACATCTATTATATGACAGTGGTGTAGGGAGGGGGAGCCCCTCCCCCCATACTGAAACATCTATTATATGACAGTGGCGTAGGGAGGGGGAGCCCCTCCCCCCATACTGAAACATCTATTATATGACTGTGGTGTAGGGAGGGGGAGCCCCTCCCCCCATACTGAAACATCTATTATATGACAGTGGTGTAGGGAGGGGGAGCCCCTCCCCCCATACTGAAACGTATATTATATGACAGTGGCGTAGGGAGGGGGAGCCCCTCCCCCCCATACTGAAACATCTTCTTACACCCCTGTATGTGTCTGGGGTGTAACTCCCAGGTAAGGATAAATGAGAAGTGAAGGAGCAGCTCTGGTATATAATCTGAGCAGTAGAGAAAGTGAGCTTTGAAATACAAGTCAATGTACAATATAACTTTAACATTTGGTAAAATGGCAAAAACTGACAAAAACAACAAACAATAAAAGTAAATAGTATATCCAAGTAACTAATGTTCGATGAGGTTTGCCGATCCCCGATAATAAGCCCCAGGAAATCTGTTTCACCGAGCCTTTCCGCACATTGTGGACTGGCTACTACAAGAAGCTTCAGTCTGGTTAGATTCGGACTGTATGAGATTATGTTAATGATTAGTGTGATGGAATTTTATGACTCAATACTATTTGTGTGATCTAGACCACCAGTGCCTGTAGGTACTGATTCCCATGGGCGGGCACTACCTGGAGAAGTGCCGTCTTTGTTTGGTGGTGACATTGTCAAGTACATAATGGTAAGTACAGACTAAGTCTAAATAGAGACTACCATTGTGGGGTATAGTAGACTTTATCTGGGCGAGTACTTCAAAGTTTTGCCTTCTTCATGTACATTTTTAAGTTGGCCCTGCATGGAACACATTGTTGATAAAGTGTGTGTGTGTGTGTGTGTGTGTGTGTGTGTGTGTGTGTGCAGGCAACTGGCTGTGAAGTTCCTTTGGTTGTAGAGAGTTGTGTTAGAGCTATTGAGAGCCACGGTGAGTGGGCGGGACAGAAGACCTATCCTCTCTTTCTGTCTGCATGTTATTATGTGTATGTATGTGTGTTTGTGAGTGTAGGTATAAAGATGGAGGGTTTGTTCCGAGTGCCGGGTCCAGCTGCACTGCTGGATGAGTTGAGGACAGCTTTTGAAGAAGGTACACACACACACACACACACACACACACACACACACACACAGGATGTGTAATAACTAGTTGTGAATGTATGTTCATATCGAGGGTTTCACATTGGGATTTTTCAATGAGGAAGGGCCAACCTCTAATCATACTATTAGTGGATGTTCAGGCCACTGAACACTGTAACATTCATATTAACTCAATTTATTTTGTGTATTCTAATCTTACTTATTGGCGAGCGAGCGTAGCGAGCGAGACAGTATTAGGGGTGGACAATGCAAAATCGGGTATATGTTATATATATATATATATGTATGTATGTATGGATGGTACGTATGCTCTTTAAATGCGCGCGCTTCTAATTACGTAAGTTAGGTAAAGCGTTCACAGTTCCAGTTTTTTTCAATTAACGAGCGCGGAGTATCCTGCTGCAGACGCAACATTGTTTCAACCAAAAAGTTTACAGCTACTCTCTTCTTGAAACAATCGTGAAGTCTTTGTCAAGCTGCGCTTCTTTGCCACTGCTTTCGAAGTTTATTCAGGTAATTGTTAGTTTAGTCTGGGATCAGAGACTTTAGATTCTCTAATGCTAACTGAGAATGGAAAGGGTTACACTGTGCACTACAGTTAGATGTAATTTCTGTCCTAAAAAGAGTCTGCTCGCTCGCCATGCATTTGCGCTATTCGAGCGCACCACTAGTTTATTTATATATATGGACGTACGTATGTCATTTTGTACTTTGACCCTCCGTATTTTTGTGTTCGCTCCGCGTTCGATCCCGTCCCAAACTTCAATAAACAGAATCCTCCGATTTAGCGACCATTACCCGTATCACCTTAGAAATTGAATTGTTTACGGCTCTGAATTGTTTTGCGGGTGCAGTTAAAACTCAAGTTAAAACTCAAAATCTTATGGGAGCTCCATTTCTATTCGAGTTAGTGGCGGTGGTAAGTTAATGCGCTATTTGTCACAGTTATAAGCCCTACTCAACAGTATTTACTTAAAAATGCATTGTCCACTAGACGAACCACGAAGGTAAATCTTGCATAGGTATGTTCAGTTGTGTGAAAGTATTGTGCGTTACAACTACTATTAAGAATATCACAAAGAAAATTTTAAATAACGTGATTTGATTTTGTTGCTTCTTTTTCAATTCAAACTGTTGCGGGAGCGGTTACTATGACATTGAAACCCCTTTACCTCATACGTAATTTAAAAACTCGACTTTATTTTAATAGCTTGAGTGTTAGTTGTTAAAATCAAATTTAACAATAGTGTAGTTTAAGGCTCGCTCGCCATTTGTGCTCAAGCACACCACTAGTTATTTGGTGTTGTTGTCCTACCACTTTCCACACTTCTCCCCTGCCTGGTGTGTGCTGGCAGCTGATTGGTCAGTTGTTAGGCATGCTTTCCAGCTGTTTCCATGTTAGCCGTTTTGTTATCACTTTTGTTTAATCTCATACTTGTGGTCACTTGACTCTTGTATTTAGTGGTCATTTACTCTAGTGCTTGTGGTCTACTATTCTATATCAAACTTGTCTAACCAATATATCTAATTCTGTGTGTGTGTGGAGACAGTGTAACTTGTCAGTGGATTTACAACCCATAAGAGTTATATATTCTAGCTTCCAATACATACACTCAGGACTTTCTGTAATTCAGGATTCGCATTGGATACTTCCAGTGTCAGAACCCGCATCAACAGTGGGTGTGGTTTATACAGAGGGTTACAGTACTCAGTTTGTCTGTCAGTCAGTCATTCTGTCATAACTAAAAGTGGATCTCAAAAATGGCAGCCCCCTGAAGATTGAAACAAGCATCAAAATGTTGCACTGGACAATTTAAATCCCTTTAATATGCCAGAATTTTAGTTTCGACTTTTTTATATTTTAATCTAGTTTATTTTAGGCCATACGATCATAAGCGATTGTTGGCAACACCCCTTATAGTCACGCCACGCCCACACCTTATAGTCACGCCACGCCCACACCTTATAGTCACGCCACGCCCACACCTTATAGTCACGCCACGCCCACACCTTATAGTCACGCCACACTCACACCTTATAGTCACGCCATGCTCACATGAGCAAATAATTTCTTTACCACCCGCAATAGTTTGCATTGCATTATTCTCAGCAGTTTACCAGTGCAGGGAGTTTCCCATGGAAACTACTGGTGAGGGGAGGGTCCCTTATAGCTTCTCTTATGAAGACAAGTTAGCTAGCTAGCTACTCTATAGTAACACTGAGGGTTCACACCCATGGTGCTTCTCTTATGAAGACGAGTTAGCTAGCTACTCTATAGTAACACTGAGGGTTCACACCCATGGTGCTTCTCTTATGAAGACGAGTTAGCTAGCTAGCTACTCTATAGTAACACTGAGGGTTCACACCCATGGTGCTTCTCTTATGAAGACGAGTTACCTAGCTAGCTACTCTATAGTAACACTGAGGGTTCACACCCATGGTGCTTCTCTTATGAAGACGAGTTAGCTAGCTAGCTACTCTATAGTAACACTGAGGGTTCACACCCATGGTGCTTCTCTTATGAAGACGAGTTACCTAGCTAGCTACTCTATAGTAACACTGAGGGTTCACACCCATGGTGCTTCTCTTATGAAGACGAGTTACCTAGCTAGCTACTCTATAGTAACACTGAGGGTTCACACCCATGGTGCTTCTCTTATGAAGACGAGTTAGCTAGCTAGCTACTCTATAGTAACACTGAGGGTTCACACCCATGGTGCTTCTCTTATGAAGACGAGTTACCTAGCTAGCTACTCTATAGTAACACTGAGGGTTCACACCCATGGTGCTTCTCTTATGAAGGCGAGTTAGCTAGCTAGCTACTCTATAGTAACACTGAGGGTTCATACCCATGGTGCTTCTCTTATGAAGACGAGTTAGCTAGCTACTCTATAGTAACACTGAGGGTTCACACCCATGGTGCTTCATTATCTCTGCAATAACATCTTCCTCTTCTTCAACAACTTTGTCAGTTAGTTTGCTAGTTTGTTTAAATATTATTGTAGCTATGAGTGTGCACACACACACATACACACACATACATACGTACACACACACATCAGCTACTCAGAATGAGCTTTTCCTCTTCTCCAGATCGAAAGATAAAGGAATAATTTCATTGCAGAGTTCATTTATTTAGCTGCAATGTAGTAACCTTAGTTACCATTGGTGTAATAGTTCTATATTTAGCTACAATGTGGTAACCTTAGTTACCATTGGTGTAATTGTTCTATATTTAGCTACAATGTGGTAACCTTAGTTACCATTGGTGTAATTGTTCTATATTTAGGACAATGTCATTTCTGAACTTTTATGAAGTGTTGTTTCCATAGCATGCAAGAATGAATGAATGAATTCCTTTAGCTGTGAACATATCACCAGCACCACATGTTGTTGATGGAGGTGACATGGTTATGTGTGTATGTGTGTTAGGTCGTGACCCTCTGGCTGACACAGCTGGCAACAAGCTGGACGTAGCTGCAGTGGCTAGCACTCTCAAGGCCTACTTCAGAGAACTAAGCATTCCTCTGTTTCCTACTGACCGCTACCAGGAGTTCATCAAGTGCACTCGTTATGACGACACAGCTAGTAAACTGGACTCACTGGTAACTACCATAAGAACTCTTCCTCCTCAGATCATACCTGTCATGAGGTTCTTGTTCACCTTCCTCTACCGAGTGTCCCTTCAAGCTTCAGATAACAAGATGGGGTCAGCCAACCTTGCTCTTGTGTTCGGCCCAACCCTCACCCGAGCTCCGGACTCCCTCGACCCTCGTCAGCTGCACAATGATGTGCCGTCAGTCAACTTGCTCATTCAGATGTGCATCGACAAACATGAGTATATATTTGGATCAGTGAGTGATGACACAGGCTCCACAGGGAAGTCCATAGCCACACCCACTGCAGCTAGGAATAGTACAGATGCACAAAAATCAGCTCCACTATTATCTACATCACCTCCAATAGAGCCTCCAACAGCCCCACCCACTGCCCCACCCACTGCCCCACCCACGGCCCCACCCACTGCCCTGTCTACTGCTGCACCCACTTGCCCTCCTACAGCCACACCTTCTGGTCTGGAGTCTACTACTTCACCTCAAGTAAACAACTCATGCATGCAACAACTCATTATATGATGCTGTATAGGTTCATTACTACGTAATACAATTTCTGTTAGTTTATTTATTAGCTTTCGTAGTAGATTATAATTATAAATAGTCAAACCGTTTCGACCCGTAGGTCTTCATCAGTTGACAAAAAACACAATACTAAAAATGACAAAAAACCAGTTCAATAAAATGCAAAGACCCTGAGGATGCACTAGTTATAGTGACGCTATAATTGGTTGCCATGTTGGATTTAACTCCAGGCCATTGTCCAAGTTAGGTGTCGATGGCAGGCTTTGGATCACTACTGCCTCAGCATTATTGAACTGGTTTTTTGTCATTTTTAGTAGTGTGTTTTTTGTCAACTGATGAAGACCTACGGGTCGAAACGTTTTGACTATTTATAATTATATCTACTACGAAAGCTAATAAATAAACTAACAGAAACTCATTATATGTACAAGGCTTTCTATTTTATTTTATTTTTTTAACTGTTTGTTTGTTTGTTTGTTTGTTGTTATTGTGTGTTACTAAGTGTTTTGTTGTGTTATGATGCAGCTGCTAGCTGATGAGGGGTTGTGTGAGTTGCCACCCCCACCACCACGCCCTCCTAAGGTAGAGGATGTAGCAGATGAAGCTCCTCCCCCACCACGCCCTCCCAAGCCTGAGGCTATGTCTCCGCCTCCTCCACCTCCAGCTGAAGAAAAAGTGGAGACACACTCCGGCAATGTGTGAGGAAATGTGGGTGGGGCTTAGGTGTGGACATGTTTAAGGTAGGAGGGGCTTGGACTTTTAGAGAGGCTCATTCTGGGGAATGTAGGAGGAGCTTTGATTACCAAGACATCGTTACTGTGTCATTTACTAGGAATTTAAAGATCACAAATTAGCACTGGAACATAATATAGTCAGTCAGTAATAATGACTGATGCTGTGTGTATTCATGAATAATTTAGGTAAAGCATCATCAGTAACAACTACAACTAGTGTGTGTATTTATGAATAAAGCCAGTTTAGTTGGTAAAGTGTCATCAGTACCGACTGTGTTGTGATGGAACTCGGTAAGTGGCAGAGGATAGTGAGAATAGAATAATGTGTGACGATACTGATGGAACTCAGTAAGTGGCAGAGGATAGTGAGAATAGAATAATGTGTGATGATACTGATGGAACTCAGTAAGTGGCAGAGGATAGTGAGAATAGAATAATGTGTGATGATACTGATGGAACTCAGTAAGTGGCAGAGGATAGTGAGAATAGAATAATGTGTGATGATACTGATGGAACTCGGTAAGTGGCAGAGGATAGTGAGAATAGAATAATGTGTGATGATACTGATGGAACTCGGTAAGTGGCAGAGGATAGTGAGAATAGAATAATGTGTGATGATACTGATGGAACTCGGTAAGTGGCAGAGGATAGTGAGAATAGAATAATGTGTGATGATACTGATGGAACTCAGTAAGTGGCAGAGGATAGTGAGAATAGAATAATGTGTGATGATACTGATGGAACTCAGTAAGTGGCAGAGGATAGTGAGAATAGAATAATGTGTGATGATACTGATGGAACTCGGTAAGTGGCAGAGGATAGTGAGAATAGAATAATGTGTGATGATACTGATGGAACTCAGTAAGTGGTAGAGGATAGTGAGAATAGAATAATGTGTGATGATACTGATGGAACTCAGTAAGTGGTAGAGGGTAGTGAGAATAGAATAATGTGTGATGATACTGATGGAACTCGGTAAGTGGCAGAGGATAGTGAGAATAGAATAATGTGTGATGATACTGATGGAACTCGGTAAGTGGCAGAGGATAGTGAGAATAGAATAATGTGTGATGATACTGATGGAACTCGGTAAGTGGCAGAGGATAGTGAGAATAGAATAATGTGTGATGATACTGCTTTCCTAATCTGCTCAAGTTACTACATCTTGCGCCACTGTGTGGCGGGGACTTGCTGTCTTTTAATTTCACTGATTGATAGCATACGAGACCACGCCCAACCAACACTGCCCACTGACAGTAAGATCACGTGATGTGTAGTACAGCATGTGTTTATATGGGAATGAATCTTCACGGCTACAAGTACAAGACGAGGAAACTTTAGCATGTTGTGTGTATGTGTGTGCTCAGGACCACCCCCACTTCAGGAGACGGAGATACAAGTAGTGCTAAAGAGACTGCAGATCATGGTGGTCGAGAAGCTAGTCGTGAAGCAAGTCGAGAGGCTAGCCGAGGTCTTGAGTCGAGTACCAGCTCCGGACTAGATATGTCCTATCTAGATGCAACTATGCAAGAGATTGAGGACAGCTTGCAGGAACTGGGCGTGGTCAATGATGGGGGAGGAGCTCCTTCATCTGACCTGCCGGCAGTGCCAGAGACAAAGAGGGAGGAGCAGGCCACACCTACTGGGCAGGAGGAAGATGAGGACGAAGAAGAAAGTGACTCAGAAGATGAAGGAGGTAAGTTGAAAGAGTAGAAATAATAAAACTTGGAAGGAGAAATAATTAGAAGCCGAGTGAGTTAGCAGTAGCATACTCAATTAGATATTGTATGTATGTGTGTGATTGAAAGATGCTAGACATTGTTTGTGTGTGTGTGTGTGTGTGTGTGTGTGTGTGTGTGTGTGTGTGTGTGTGTGTGTGTGTGTGTGTGATTGATAGATGCTACTATTGGGGCCAGAGCACTGTATGACTACGTTGCCCGTAGCGACAAAGAGCTGTCTTTCTCTCGTGGAGATTTTCTACAAGTTATGACAAAGACTCAAGACAACAACTGGTGGGATGGGTACTTCGGAGGTAGGCGTGGCTTCATTCCTGTCACATACGTTGAAGTGACTGAACTCAAACCGAGCCCTAGTCCAGCTACACCTCAGCCGTTGACACCTTCTGGAGGTCAAAGTTCAAGTTTGTTTGTTCCTGCTCCTCCTGAACGTAAGTCTAGCATTCCAGTTGGCGAGGGAGATGGGGGCGGAGTCCCAGGCAAGGTTAGTGAAACACCTCAAGAATGTGTCATTGTTGAAGAACCTACCAGTCCTGAACCCAGGGAGGAACAGGTCACTTCTCCTGTTGCTGTTGTGGAACCTTCCAGCACTTTATTAGCCTCAGAGGAAACTCCGCCCACTGAAGATAAAGATGTGGAATCAGAGTCAGGAAACTCTCAGGAAGACAAGATGACTGACTTGCCTACTACCACACGGTCCAGAGGAGGGTCGTCTGTCAAGTCTCTCACCAAACAGTTCCAGGATCCCTCCTCAGAAGGTGTTCCCAAAGTTCTGGTGGAACCTCATCACTCATCTGGAGCGCATCGCAGGAACCTGTCTGACCAGAAACCCTCCACTGGCGGAGAATGTGGGGAATTTCCCCTACCTAGGAGTGCCTCTGGGAGTGGCAAAGTGAGCATGATCTCCTCCAAGTTTGAGAATAAAGATGCAGCAACAGCAGCCCCGCCCCCACTCAAGCCTAAGCCGGCCCCTCTGTCTTCCGGGGCTGGTGATGTGTTCCCTCTGGTGCAGCATGGCACTAACCTGGGAGTATCTCCTCTACAGAAGGCAGCACTCATAGGGCAAGTGAAGCCAGCAGTAGCAAGCAAGAAACCAACTCCTCCAGCTTCCAAGCAAGCATCCAAGCCAGCTAAAGGATCTGTCAAAGGAAAGAAAAAAGATGGAGGCAAGGAAAAGGAGAAAGATAAAGGCAAGCCTGCACCTAACCCTAAGCCTGGGTTTGGGGCAGGTCCAGCTGAACTGCAAGCTGAATTACAAGCACGTGTTAAGAGAAAGCAAAGTGAAGACACTTTGAAGTAGAATTATTACCAAACAAATTTTTAACTTTGTCTGTGATTTATTAATGTTGTGACTAATGCACTATACACTGTTTTATTTCAAGTTAGCAAGAAATGTATGAATTATAATTACCAGTTGGTAAAATGGCTTGTATGCTGCAGCAACGGGAAGGGACAATATGGGACTGGTAAAAGGTCGTAATATTAACAGATTGGAAATTCTAATCCTTACCATTTCTTTTTTAATCGCACTGCGCGTTTCTTGGAGTAGGATTCTCTTCACGACCATTTACCTATTAGTGCAGATGAATTCTGAGGAGTTATCTGAAAGTGAGAAAGAAGCTTACCCTAACAGACGCGGTGCAGGAGGTGTGTCTGTACTAGCAGACACAAAGAAACACAGGCAATGTCTTCAGAAACTAGAGAAGTCTGTGAACTCAAGTAAGTAAATATTCTATTTGTCTACTGGTTTCTTGAGGAGGTTTGTGCGTTGGCAGGTTCCTATGTCAAGTACATGCTGGCTACTTTGAAGAAGGCAGGCTGGTAAGTAGGGTGTGGTAAATAGGTGTGGCCTTCCCATTGGCAAATGGGTTTGGTTTGATAAGTTTAGTATCTAGATTGAGAGTGTGGCCTTAATATAAAGCTGCATGTTAGTGGATGTGATGTGTGTATGTTGTTAGTGAGTTATGCGTGGAAAAAAACATTGTGTGTGAGCCGTGTGGAGAGGGAGCTCGTGTTGCCGGGGGCTACGACCCAGCTACTAGACAGGTTAGTTACCATAACTACCAAATGTAGTTGCCATGGCTACCAGGTGAAAGAACAGGCTAATGTAAAACAGGTACTCGATTGATAGATCAATTCCTATATGGTACAATTACCATCACTGGCAGAGGGTCCCAGTCTCATATATATGGTACCATTACCATCACTGGCGGAATGGGTCCCAGTCTCATATATATGGTACCATTACCATCACTGGCGGAATGGGTCCCAGTCTCATATATATGGTACCATTACCATCACTGGCGGAATGGGTCTCAGTCTCATATATATGGTACCATTACCATCACTGGCGGAATGGGTCTCAGTCTCAGATATATGGTACCATTACCATCTCTGGTGGAATGGGTCTCAGTCTCAGATATATGGTACCATTACCATCTCTGGTGGAATGGGTCTCAGTCTCACTGGTGGAATGGGTCTCAGTCTCAGATATATGGTACCATTACCATCTCTGGTGGAATGGGTCTCAGTCTCAGATATATGGTACCAGTACCATCTCTGGTGGAATGGGTCTCACCATTACCATCTCTGGCGGAATGGGTCTCAGTCTCAGATATATGGTACCATTACCATCTCTGCGGAATGGGTCTCAGTCTCAGATATATGGTACCATTATCATCACTGGCGGAATGGGTCTCAGTCTCAGATATATGGTACCATTACCATCTCTGGCGGAATGGGTCTCAGTCTCAGATATATGGTACCATTACCATCTCTATGGGTCTCAGTCTCAGATATATGGTGGAATGGGTCTCAGTCTCAGATATATGGTACCATTACCATCTCTGGCGGAATGGGTCTCAGTCTCAGATATATGGTACCATTACCATCTCTGGTGGAATGGGTCTCAGTCTCAGATATATGGTACCATTACCATCTCTGGTGGAATGGGTCTCAGTCTCAGATATATGATACCATTACCATCACTGGCGGAATGGGTCTCAGTCTCAGATATATGGTACCATTACCATCTCTGGTGGAATGGGTCTCACCATTACCATCTCTGGTGGAATGGGTCTCAGTCTCAGATATATGGTACCATTACCATCTCTGGTGGAATGGGTCTCAGTCTCAGATATATGGTACCATTACCATCTCTGGTGGAATGGGTCTCAGTCTCAGATATATGGTACCATTACCATCTCTGGTGGAATGGGTCTCACCATTACCATCTCTGGTGGAATGGGTCTCAGTCTCACTGGTGGAATGGGTCTCAGTCTCAGATATATGGTACCATTACCATCTCTGGCGGAATGGGTCTCAGTCTCAGATATATGGTACCATTACCATCTCTGGTGGAATGGGTCTCAGTCTCAGATATATGGTACCATTACCATCTCTGGTGGAATGGGTCTCACCATTACCATCTCTGGTGGAATGGGTCTCAGTCTCAGATATATGGTACCATTACCATCTCTGGTGGAATGGGTCTCAGTCTCAGATATATGGTACCATTATCATCTCTGGTGGAATGGGTCTCAGTCTCAGATATATGGTACCATTACTATCTCTGGTGGAATGGGTCTCACCATTACCATCTCTGGTGGAATGGGTCTCAGTCTCACTGGTGGAATGGGTCTCAGTCTCAGATATATGGTACCATTACCATCACTGGCGGAATGGGTCTCAGTCTCAGATATATGGTACCATTACCATCTCTGGTGGAATGGGTCTCAGTCTCAGATATATGGTACCATTACCATCTCTGGTGGAATGGGTCTCAGTCTCAGATATATGGTACCATTACCATCTCTGGTGGAATGGGTCTCACCATTACCATCTCTGGTGGAATGGGTCTCAGTCTCACTGGTGGAATGGGTCTCAGTCTCAGATATATGGTACCATTACCATCTCTGGCGGAATGGGTCTCAGTCTCAGATATATGGTACCATTACCATCTCTGGTGGAATGGGTCTCAGTCTCAGATATATGGTACCATTACCATCTCTGGTGGAATGGGTCTCAGTCTCAGATATATGGTACCATTACCATCTCTGGTGGAATGGGTCCCAATCTCAGATATATGGTACCATTACCGTCATTGGCGGAATAGGCCTCGGTCTCAGATACAATGCAGCAAGTAGTTCCACGGAACATTTTAAAGGACTTCCACTGTACAATCTACACACAAACACGCATACTTACATGTCATGTCATACTTCAAACTATTGTTTCAACTGGTCACCCTCATTTCCCCCACCTGACATGTACGTATGTATGTGTGTTTGTGCATAGATGGTACAGTGTATCATGTACGTATGTGTGTTTTGCATGTACAGTGTATCATGTATGTATGTATGCTTGCGTGTAGATGATACAGTGAGTGTCATGTATGTATGTGTGTTTGTGTGTAGGTGGTATTGTGTGAGAATAAGTTGATGAATTCTCATCATGTCCACGATGTTCTGACACATGAGTTGATTCATGTTTATGATGATTGTCGAGCTAACGTAGACTGGGACAATCTCCAGCACGTTGCCTGCTCAGAGATAAGAGCTGCTTCTCTTAGTGGAGAATGCTACTTTTCAAAAGAGACTTTTGGACGTCTTCGGTTTGGTTGGAGGAAGCATCACCAGGTCAGCTATCATGGGTTTGCGCATATGTTCACAAGTGTGTGTTCACATGTGAGAATCTGTGTGTTCACATGTGTATATCTGTGTGTGTTCACATGTGAGAATCTGTGTGTTCACATGTGTGTATCTGTGTGTTCACATGTGTGTATCTGTGTGTTCACATGTGTGTATCTGTGTGTTCACATGTGTGTATCTGTGTGTTCACATGTGTGTATCTGTGTGTTCACATGTGTGTATCTGTGTGTTCACACGTGTATATCTGTGTGTTCACATGTATGTATGTGTGTGTTCACATGTGTGTATGTGATGTGCATACTATAGGATTGTGTGAGATATCGAGCTGCCAAGTCAGTAGAGGTCATAAGAGACAATGTGTCTGAAGAAGATGCCCGCAAAGTTGTGAATTCTGTATTTGACGCTTGTTTTAAAGACACAATTCCATTTGAACGAGTTCCTCCGTAATAACTGTATTTATGTGTCAAAGATGTATTGATTAATTCATATTTAATGGACTCTAACCATAGCATGTTCATTATTACAGACATTGTACAATTTAACAGGAATAATGGGAGTTTGGAGGCAGACCGTCTGAAGTCAGGTACAACACGTGGAGGCAGACCGTCTGAAGTTAGGTACAACACGTGGAGGCAGACCGTGTGAAGTTAGGTATAACACGTGGGAGGCAGACCGTCTGAAGTCAGGTACAACACGTGGGAGGCAGGCCGTGTGAAGTTAGGTATAACACGTGGGAGGCAGACTGTGTGAAGTCAGGTACAACACGTGGAGGCAGACTGTGTGAAGTTAGGTACAACACGTGGAGGCAGACCGTGTGAAGTTAGGTATAACACGTGGAGGCAGACCGTGTGAAGTTAGATATAACACGTGGGAGGCAGACCGTGTGAAGTTAGGTACAACACGTGGGAGGCAGACCGTCTGAAGTTAGGTATAACACGTGGGAGGCAGACCGTCTGAAGTTAGGTACAACACGTGGAGGCAGACCGTCTGAAGTTAGGTATAACACGTGGAGGCAGACCGTGTGAAGTTAGATATAACACGTGGAGGCAGACCGTCTGAAGTTAGGTATAACACGTGGGAGGCAGACCGTCTGAAGTTAGGTACAACACGTGGAGGCAGACCGTGTGAAGTTAGGTACAACACGTGGAGGCAGACCGTGTGAAGTTAGGTACAACACGTGGAGGCAGACCGTCTCACGGTCTGCCCACATGTGAGCTCGTGTTGGCATGTGTTCCTATATCCCATCCCCACTGTTGGCATGTGTTCCTATATCCATCCCCACTGTTGGCATGTGTTCCTATATCCATCCCCACTGTTGGCATGTGTTCCTATATCCCATCCCCACTGTTGGCATGTGTTCCTATATCCATCCCCACTGTTGGCATGTGTTCCTATATCCATCCCCACTGTTGGCATGTGTTCCTATATCCATCCCCACTGTTGGCATGTGTTCCTATATCCATCCCCACTGTTGGCTTGTGTTCCTATATCCATCCCCACTGTTGGCATGTGT
>WLWD01002783.1_pt1 | contig 50915 bp, 26 predicted proteins | sample 6712731 | NCBI WGS metagenome assembly WLWD01 (sample SAMN12718690, study PRJNA576275) | sponge metagenome | isolation source: marine sponge | host: Mycale hentscheli | place: New Zealand: South Island, Marlborough, Capsize Point | collected 2014-11-01
ATTAGCTAGCTGGTAAATATTTCTTTGTTGACAATACTTGCAAACTTTGCGATTTGTTAAATTGATGAGGCTATGGCTTGTCTGGCCGGACTGATTCCTTATCATCATCATCATCATCATCACTATTGATTATGATTAATATTATTATTGTTATTATTACTATTATTATTATTATTATTATTATTATTATTATTATTATTATTATTATTATTATTATTATTATTATTATGTTTTCATCATGAAGGAGATAATAATTAACCTTTTAACCACAATGGGTTGGAAAGTATATACACTTACAGATATAAGACTAAAATTTTAGAAGGTAGGTATGCAAATTCTATAGATCCAAGGCTTTTGGACTGGCTGACTTGTTAATTGCACAAAACTTCTATTCATACCAGTCTGTAATATCTGTATACATTGTTGTTTTTCACAAGCATAGCCTCATCTCACTAATTTTAGTAAACTCAGTAATGACACAAGTAAATCTAGTACTCTAATCCCATATTATTTCCATGCATTCCCTTTCAACTACAACAAATGAAATTTCAGCTCCATATATCCGATTATGACTCCAGCACTGTTTAATAGCATCAATGAATCTAAGTTAATTATGCATCATTATTGACCAACAACACTTATTATTACAATATCAACACTAGCACAATATTATATTTCAATCATAGCACCATTTTTAAGCTCTAAAGAAGAATTAAAACATATCTGTCAACAAAAACACATTTCTGTCTTTAATTTCAATAGCTATAAAAGTTGATGCTGTTCAGGCATAGTTGAAAGCCATCCCACCTCTTGTTTAGTAGTTTTTGGTCTTGATCATTGTCCTTGAATAATTTGGCCTGTACTGCGTAGTTCATTTTAAGTTGTGGCATTAGTACAATCTCAAAGGAATACCACTATTATCAATACAGTGATCTGATTGGGCGTCACTATAGTAACTTCGGTATGTGGAATCTGATGTGGAGCTCTTGTGTAATTCTTCCTTCCCCCACATCCACTTTTTATGGGAAGGTAAAGGGTCATCTAAGTCTGACTATTATAAGGCTAGGAACAATCATAAAGAACCAATACTTTATTGCATTAGAGAACTATCGACTTATGTCTTCATACTCATTTTATTGTATTGATCAACTCACTAGGTGAAAGTCTCTGCATTCATTCATTCATTCATAACTTCAGGCAGGCCCTCGCTTACTGTGGAATATTGCTTGTGTACGATAATTTCCAATTCAACACATTTTCTACCCAATGACACTCATTAGGTTGATTACGTACACAATAATATTACGTATAATATATATAAACAAAGTATAAGCTTCCCATTATCAACTGGTATCTTTTATGGACATTTACAGAAGTATTAATTACTTACTGGTATAGCTGTAGCATGGAAGAACCCCTCAATTGTAACACGGAATGTGTATTAGATGCTGTTATTTATTTGTTGTCTTTTGCTACCAAAGTGGGAATGAGTGGCTACACTGTGCTTTTGACCTATGGCTATGAAAGCACAACCAGGAAGAAATTAGCTGTATGAATGATAACAAGAGTGTCTAGCCAAGCCTGACTCTACGTTTTTACGGAATGCACACTAGGAAATGACCTGGTCAAACTCAATAGACTTTTTGTTGTTTGCATTAATTCATGAAAATTGTGGATGGCATGCACATGCCTGCTTATCAATTATATGCTGCTACTTCAAGTACCAGAACACTGGTACTACAGGCATTGTTTCACTAACGTAGGCTGCCTGATGCTAGTAATAATAACAGTCAGAACTAATCTTATTTACAGACATAGCTATAGGGGGAAAATGAATAGAATTATGGTAGAGATTTTTATTTTGTATAGTGTGGGAAAACTCACTCTGGCAATGAAAGACCCTTTACCAAACACAGGTGAGGAAGAGTCTGGTCTAGCTGTTGTACTGCTCCATTATTGAATGGTACCAATTCTCTTTTACATTACATCTATAAACTGCGCTATCATCAGGTCAGAACTAGCTTTAAGAAAGATGTTTACCTTAGATTAGTGCAGACAGACACTTGCGAGGCCAGTCTTTACACCCTTATGCGGCTACCTCTGCAGTGCCAGATATACTCTGCTGCATTATGTCTTATATAAAATCATGTGATCTTTCCATTAATGGATTGACTGTATGAAGACAGTTAGACAAAGTTGAAGATGACAAAGCAACAAACACTGTCACAGTGCCTAAAGTGCCAGAAACTGGTTACATATAAATACAGACAAACTTTTTCTATTGATTACTACATCTTTTATCAGTTCTTTCCACGCAATTGTTATATGTATTTGACAAATGAAATAGCAGATCCTGCTAAACTCTCTAAGCCACAAATGTCCAGTCACATATTTAAAAGTGTAATCTCTAATGACTTGGCTCTACATATTCCTACAGGGGCTATTTTACTTTGGAATGAAAGGACAAATCAAATTGAAAGACATTTTCTTGTAATAGTATTATCGGTGAAAATGGACTTCCAAACTGTCATGTAATAAGTAACATTTCACACTGAATTTTGAAATCAATCAATCAGCCTCCCTTCAAGCATTATTAATGTCCAGTAGCATCTCAAGGTCTATTCTTTTAAGTGATTTTCCATTTTCTGTTACTTTTTATTTAAAATTTTCCCTACGAAATAATAAAACATGCATCGATTGAAGGTGAAATTAGCCTAGCAGTAGACATGAGTGATTCATGGAGTATGATAATTTTCAAAGGTAAATTTTCATTATGAGAGTGACACAGGATTTGCAAAAGATGAGCCTAATAGAAATGTATTTTTTAGTTTGTTGTATAACGTTTGATCTAATATTACAGCTGTACTGCCTTTACTGGTTGGTGTCGTATCAAAATAAGGTCATGGCCCTCTCTTGAAATATTTTGTACACCCTGTAGAGAATGACTGCCTTTCTCTATTTTAATAGAATATTTGGTGACTATCACATTTTAGAAGCTATATTTATGTTCCTTGAGCTTTTTGATTTGTCAAAAAATAAATAGCGTAGTAGATATACCATAAAAACGTACATGTCCTGAAGAACATCAAATAACTGTGTGGGTTTGTATGATCATCAGTCAGCATTTCTTGTGGTATTCACAATTCAACATGCATCCTGTTTTGTGAGGGATTAACAGGAAATACATCAGACTTAAAAAGGTCAGTCTTCTGTGGAAGATCAGAGTGTAGAAAGTAGGAGACTATGTCCATCATTATTATCTTTAGTTACTTTTTGATAGCATCAGGTAAGCAGTAAGCTGAATGTTTTATCCGGTAGGTTCATTCATCTAGCTATGTTGACTTGATAGGTGAGCTTGTTGTGGAGAAAGCTCCAGTTTGTCCTGATGACAGTGCAGTTTATAGATGTAGTGTAAATAGTGGAAGGCTAGAATGGGATTGGACTCCTACATCAGGTTCAAGACAGCAGTTGTTGGCACTTATTTCTGGACTGCATTCTGGGCCACCTGTAGTGACTAAACCCTCGATATGGCAACCATTGTGTTTAACATAACAAATATTAGTTTGTCATACATAAATGTTATCGCTACTGTTAGTGAAGCTCAACTCTTGAATGGAACTGTGATGGAGTGTGAAGGAGATAGACTCACTATAAGCCTGCCAACAATGAGTAAGAAACCATACTAAGTATTTTGAAAAATTTCATGGTCATATTTTCATTGCAGATCTTTTACCTACTTCCCTTGGAGTATCACTCAATGGAAGTGAAACTATCATAAATCCAAATGTAGCTGACTATAATAACATTGAATATCAACTATCTGGAGGCAGTCGCATGGCTTTGACTGAACCTCTTACAGTAAATTTACCAGAAACTATCAGCTTTCACAAATGCCAAGAAAACTCTACATTTTTTATAGGTAAGAATTAATACTATAATACGTTTTGTCACCTAACAGTAAATCACATTTTGTTCAGATAATTGCTTGCTAAATGACAATGATGGTGAAGAGAGAAATTATACAGTATTCACTAATAGCACATGGGTGATATATCAAAGATGCAGTGGTTCTAATATATTCGTAACTTGTGTTGGTGGGAGTTGGAGTGAAAACATCACTTGTTCTACATCTAATCCTATCACTTCTATAACTGATACAGGTACAAATAATATGCTAAATATGATGCATGTAATCAATTGTAGTATTATGGCTATTATAGGCCCTACAATTGTTCCAACTGCTACTCCACCTGCTATTTCAAATGCTGTTTCAACTTCATTAGTGACTATGATGAGTGTTACTATCTTATCTACCGTTGACTCTGCTGAGGAAACATCCCAAAGAATCTCTAGTTTGGTATGGATAGGAGTAGCTATTGGAGCTGCATTTGCCACTATCTTCATCATCATTATTATTGTTGTTATTTTAATTTGTAAGTTGCTATGTGTATGTTAAAAAAGAAAGAAAGCATGTTATACCTGTTATTTATTAATTTAGGTAAGAGAATGAGGAGCAAAAAGATGTAAGTGAACACTTGAAGGCTTCTTAGAATGCTTCATTTTGATTATATTTTTAGATTATTGGAAGAAGGGGAATTAAACCAGTTTGAGGTAATTTTTTAAATCTCACATAAAGTTAATTCTTATAATTTAAAATTGCCAATTCTGGTGAAAGCTAATTTAGCAATATCTGATATTTACAATAACACATTAACATATAGCTATCTGCACATTACTTTTCATAGCAATACATAATTATTAAGGACATTGTTTATTTGTGCCTTGTAGGCAGATAACGAGTATTCCACACTCAACCATCCATCCAGATCAGTGATGCCTGTGGACTCTTACGACACTATTGAACGCAACTTTGCTGATAGACCTCCTGTGAGAATGACTATTCAGATCGTTTTTGGTTATAGAATTATTGATTACACATTAAACACACATAAGTATTGCTAAATAATTTTTGCTAACTATTTACAATGAGATTTTTTTTTTCTATTCAGGAAGTTCCTGCATATGGTTTATTAAATGGAAATGCTAATCCACCACAAGAAAGGTCCCGTAACAGAGCTCAGGATAGAGCAGCAGACAGAGATTCAGATACAGATAGTCACCAGTATGCTAAAACTAAACACATACCAAAGAAATCTAAGGTAAGATATAGGAAAGGAATGTAGTAAAGAAATTGTTTAAGATTAGGAAATTGTTGAACATAACTGTATTCTGCTTGAGCTTGTGTGCAGTAATTTTTATTATAGAATAAGAAATGATAGCAATTGTACATGCTCCTTGTACCTACAAAGCTGTCTGTGGCTGTATGGTATGTTGTTCCAGAATAATGAGTTGACATACAGTGAGGTTAACATGGGTGGTCAAGACAGTCTCCACCCACATCTCATTACTGGAGGTGAAGTTCAATACTCGGGCATCAATCATGGAGTCAGACCTGAAGGTAATGTTAATTGTAATGGACCATATCAGAGAGGGTAGTGTAGAAAGAAAGAGAGAAAATGAAAGTATTGATATAAAGATTACTGTTACAGGAAAAGGGATTACAGAAGTAGCCCATGTTAATTTGTGATGTCATTATGGCGAATATATCCAATTAATTTCCGTTTGTGTACACAGATTCCAGCCTCAACCTAGACTCCCTCCTCATTCAGTTGCGTCCAGTGTCCCAGCAGTACCAGGAGCTAGGTCGTGCTGCAGGTCTACCAGAGAGTACACTAGAGGACATTGCTAAGATTATCATGGAGGCGTATGATGGACTGGTGGAGGTGTGTGATGCCTGGATGAGACACATGAGGAAGGAAGACATCACTCCTACCTGGAAGGCAGTGTCAAAGATGCTACAGGATATTGGACAGGAAAAACTGGCTAAAGATCTACTCAAAGTTTACAGCACAGGTAGTGTTGAATATAATATGGTAGCAACTGGTTTGAATTGAAGTCACTCCGCAATATATCTCATTCACATAAATTTAGGCCCATTGTCTGTGCATTTTAGCCAATTTTTCAAACTTTGGTATTTATATTTGTAGGAGCTCTCCCAGTTATGGTGGACATGCACACTGTGGAAATCCCCAGGCAGGCTACCCAATCTCAGCCCCCACCTATACCGCAGAGAAGTGATGAAGTAGCCATGGCAACAGTGGCGTCATTAAAGAGGGAAGCAAGAGATAGTGGATCAGGTGAGAGATATATTAACACACATACGTACACATTGACGTCATCACATGTTCTATTTGAGCAGAGCCTCCACCCCCAGTTCCTCCCTTCCATCCCAATGGTGTCCAAGCTGTGGCAGTTCCCCCCAGGCCCCCCAAGTTAGAAGACACCAAAGCAGCCCCAGCCATTCCTCCCAAGATCCTCCCACCCAAACCTTCATCTAGCAAACCCAATGGAGAGGCCACTCCTTCTCTTCCTCCCAAGCCAAGGGACCTGCCCCCAAAGCCTACCAAGCACTAATGCAGTATGTGACTCTTTAGAACAATTTCTGACATTAATATTATCATGTCAAGACTAATGCTAGCTGCTTATTATTGTATGTCATGTCATGTCATGTCTGTTTTAATATCACAGTGTAATGATGTTGTATGTTTGTAGTGATAATTCATATTCTTTGTAATCAAAATTACACATTTTTTTGATGAAATTTTACAAACAATTTTTATAGCTAAGTAAAACTGGAAAGATTCTGTTCAGAACATTAATTCTTTACTTGCACTTCTCAAATATTCTTCCAATATTAATCAATACTTGTACATATATCAATACTTCAATGTATGTCTCTCCTGGTTGAAAGGTAGCAGCCTGGTTGTACCCACTGTCTCCATAACAACCACTCCCATGGGTCCTTTATTGACCAAACATACACAAACATTCCCATATATAGCCATCCTGTATCACTAGCAGAAGTAGCCACAGAGTGACTGTGAATACTCTCAGCTAGGGTCACCTCACCTCTCACTCTCCATGGGACACACTCACCTATTAACAAACTCTAGTTAGGTATACACACCTAAACCTGTCTGTATTGTTATAGTCCACCACATCTCACACATTCATTTATGAGGTGCATTGTTGTTCTTGTAAACATGAATGAAGTCAAGTTGTTATCAGTAAATAAAACAAACCACAAACTCTCACACAAGCTGCTCTATTCATTACAAGTTCAAGGATAAGTTTTGACTTGTATAGCTATACATATTATCATTACACAAGCAAAATTAGCAAGCAAACTCAGGTACAACCACTTGCATTTCAAATTGTATTATTTGCTCATTTCGTTGAAGGATGCTTTCAGATATGAATGATCCTTTCAACATTTCATTATCTGTGTGCTTGCTCAGTGCTTGACGTAAGAACTTGTAATGACATAAACTCTAAGCATGCAAGCAACAGTAAAGCTGGAAGTCCATGGCTTGAAGATACAAGAAGTGTATTTTAAAGTGATCAGTTCTTGCTAACTGAATAAAATGAAATTCAGAGCCCAATATGTACAGCTTGAAATTGATGACTATTATGAAGCTGATGGATTTAATTTTATTAAGCGTGTTTAAATTCATTATCAGTTAACGATTATCACTGAATCATTAAAAAAAACACGTAATATTTCAGCACGAGCGTGCAGACACCCAGGATCAGTACTACCCTCGTCTCGTGTGCTATGTCTAACTACTGGACACAGAGAGCAGGGAAAGGACGAGTCACCTGTCCCTGTCCCTGTCCTGTTTCCTCCTCACACACTGTAGAGTTGGTTTTATTTGTTATTGCTTATTCACGTGCCGTGTAAACACGCACTTCAAACTAACTCACGTACATACTGTTAAGTGCATGAATCATGTGATTTCCTGTAGCCCCACCCACATAAACATCCATGCATATGGATTAACATACAGGTATACAGCCACACTCAAATTCATAGGCTATTATTTCAAAACAAACACCATTCGAAAGTGTACGTTAGCACAGAATTCTTTGATGAAGAGTTAACGAGGTCAAGTGAAGTGTCGGCAACAACATGACTCCGTTAACTCAAACAAAGTATAAATAACAATAACATACACACACACACACACACAGTATATTGTACAAATGAGACACAATGTACCAATGTTCAATGTGTGAGTACTTTATTCAGAAGGATAAAGCGAAAGTTCCAGGTCACTTGGATGTGAATGAGATGGTGGGTTATTTACTGGTGTCCTATAATACAAATAATACATAATAACAAATAATACTAATATTCCAGTCATTCAATCCTCATACAATGGGTTGAGGTTCAGTATTACAAAAATAACTCGACAATTACAATAAACAGCTTCAAAAGAAAAGATAGGATGTAAAAACAAAACAAAAACAAAACAAAGCAAAAAACCAAGACCAACACTATAACAAAACAACCACATTATTATAAAAGTTCCCTAATTTTCTTGTACCACATACAGTCCATATCTCTGTGTATGTGCAGTGCATTAGGTGTATCAGGTCTTCACTATAATAAGCATTATCTCACTAGTTCTCATCAACAAGTCATGACATTAACCACTAGGTGGTCCACTAGAATAGGCTGTGCTAATCAACCCTGATGATAAACCAGCTGCCATGACCACCATGTGTTCTTAATTAATACAACTTTAAAATTACTTGCAGAGCTTCCTAAGCCCAGAGGTCTAACCCATGCACCACAAGGTCCATCTTCTATTTGCAACTGGTCGCCATTGCATGAAGGTACTGATGTGTCTCCCAGCTGTGGGTTTACAGCCGGCATTTCTCTATTTTAATAGAATATTTGGTGACTATCACATTTTAGAAGCTATATTTATCTTCCTTGAGCTTTTTGATTTGTCAAAAAATAAATAGCGTAATAGATATACCATAAAAACGTACATGTCCTGAAGAACATCAAATAACTGTGTGGGTTTGTATGATCATCAGTCAGCATTTCTTGTGGTATTCACAATTCAACATGCATCCTGTTTTGTGAGGGATTAACAGGAAATACATCAGACTTAAAAAGGTCAGTCTTCTGTGGAAGATCAGAGTGTAGAAAGTAGGAGACTATGTCCATCATTATTATCTTTAGTTACTTTTTGATAGCATCAGGTAAGCAGTAAGCTGAATGTTTTATCCGATAGGTTCATTCATCTAGCTATGTTGACTTGATAGGTGAGCTTGTTGTGGAGAAAGCTCCAGTTTGTCCTGATGACAGTGCAGTTTATAGATGTAGTGTAAATAGTGGAAGTTTAGAGTGGGATTGGACTCCTCCATCAGGTTCAAGACAACGATTATTGGCACTTATTTCTGGACTGCATTCTGGGCCACATGTAGTGACTACAACAGTCAATATGGCAACCATTGTATTTAATTTAACATAACAAGTATTAGTTCATCATACATAAATGTTATCGCTACTGTTAGTGAAGCTCAACTTTTGAATGGAACTCTGATGGAGTGTGGAAGAGATAGTCTTACAATAAGCCTGCCAACAATGAGTAAGAAACCATGTTTGGGTAATTTATAAATTTGAAAAATTTCATGGTCATATTTTCATTGCAGATCTTTTACCTACTTCCCTTGGAGTATCACTCAATGGAAGTGAAACTATCATAAATCCAAATGTAGCTGACTATAATAACATTGAATATCAACTATCTGGAGGCAGTCACATGGCTTTGACTGAACCTCTTACAGTAAATTTACCAGAAACTATCAGCTTTCACAAATGCCAAGAAAACTCTACATTTTTCATTGGTAAGAATTAATACTATAATATTTTGTCACCTAACAGTAAATCACATTTTGTTCAGATAATTGCTTGCTAAATGACAATGATGGTGAAGAGAGAAATTATACAGTATTCACTAATAGCACATGGGTGATATATCAAAGATGCAGTGGTTCTAATATATTCGTAACTTGTGTTGGTGGGAGTTGGAGTGAAAACATCACTTGTTCTACATCTAATCCTATCACTTCTATAACTGATACAGGTACAAATAATAGTACCATATATACGATATACTTACTTCCTCAGTTGTTATACTTGATGATAGGTGAGCTGGTGGTAGAGAAAGCTCCAGTCTGTCCTGATGACAGTGCAATTTATAGATGTAGTGTAAATGATGGAAGGCTAGAATGGGATTGGACTCTTCCATCAGGGTCACCACAACAGTTATTGGCACTTTTTTCTGGACTGCATTCTGGGCCACCTGTAGTGACTAAACCACTCGATATGGCGACAGTTGTGTTTAACATAACAAGTATTAGTTCATCATACATAAATGTTACAGCAACTGTTAATGAAGCTCAACTCTTGAATGGAACTTTGATGGAGTGTGGAACAGATAGACTCACTATTAATCTAATAACAAAAAGTAAGTGCCTTTGTTTCAGTAGCTACCTAGAAATATGTAAATTTATAATTTAGTGCAGGTATAACAACTAATACATTAGTACTATTGACAATGTGGAACCAGGCTTTCAGTATATGCTTTGTTGTGTTCAGAAATATTGTATTGAAAACAGAGGTGATTTGCTTACTAGAGTTTTAATTATTAGGGGTTCACTATTTTGCTGGCACTTTGATTCGTAATGTAAGTAAATAATAACTATATTTTTTTTCCAGACATTCTGCCTACTTTTCTGTTAGTATCGTCCAATGGAAGTGAACTTGCCATTAATCCAATGATATCACATAATACTACTGGTAGCCTCTATTATCAACTCTCTGAAGGCACTCCCATGATAGTGACCCAATCGATAATCATGCAGTCATCAAATATCATCCACTTTTATCAATGCCAGGAAAATGCTACTTTTTTTGTAGGTAAGATTATGCCATCATATCCAGATAAGCACATGAACCATAGAAGATTATTAGTGTTAAATCTTCTCTAGACAGATGTCTGCTAAATGATGGTGATGATGAACAAAGAAACTATACTCTCTTCTTAAATGGAACATGGTTAATACACCAAAAATGCAGTGTTCCTGAGATAACAGTTACTTGCCTTAATGGTAGCTGGAGTGAGGACATCAGGTGTTTCCATAACATGAGCACAGGTATGGTGATGGATTCATTTAGTCCAGATTTTAATGCAACTGCTGATTTTTTAAATCAGGAACTAGATAAATCTATTTCCACATCAGATATCACACATTCAAAATTAACTACAAATAGCCAATAACCAATGTATTATCTCAGTTATTACATACAAAAATAATAGGATTATTTATACAATTTAAACACTCCTTAGGTACAAAGTTATATCTGTCCACAGTTAAATTTGGAAGGTGACATCACATTTTTAGGTTGTTTTCTGGGGGATAATGTAGAGTGTCTTGAGGGTAGTATCACTATTGCCATGTTGCAGTGGAGGGGATCAAGGGGGGGGCTGAGGGGGCCAGCCCCCATCCAAACAAAGTTTATTGAAAAATTACGATGAACAAGGTTACCAATATAGGAAAATATGTTCATAGGACAACTGCATGCTAATTTATGCCGTTCATTGATTAATACATGTACAAATCATTTACATATTGTATTAAATTTCTTAAATTTTGACCTAAGTATATTTGGATCCCTCTCCATCATTGGCACTAGATCCTCCCCTGGAACTTTATTATATAAATCTAATTAGCAGTGTGAACAGTGCTAGATAATTATGACACAATTGGTTATAAATGGCAGGCGAGCGAAGTGAGCAAGGCACTATCAGGATTAACACTATTGAAATCGCGGATATTTTTTAATTGAGTAAGCGAAGAGAGACTCTCACTAAAGAGTCTCAATTGAGATTTTGGTGTGTACATATATATATATTGTTATATCACCCTAGATACCTTCACAATGATATCTTTAGGCACATTACCCATGAAATAACTCACGATATTTCAAGGCTGTTATTTCACACTGTACTTCAGCAAGCTCATTACCCTTGTAGTTATAGCAACTGGCAGAACTTGTCACTTTCCTGGTTTTTACAGCTACCTTCCTCTTGTGTAGCCTACTCAACTGGGTTAGAGCAACTGCTAAAATGCTCTAGTACTAACTACAGCAGTAAAGATGTCCAGTGTGGAATAAACTACTTATTACACTCTTCAGAGTGATATGGCTAGATATTTCACTCTTAGGCTTTATTTTCACTCCCTCTGGCTCTTGAAAATAAATTAGCCTGCTTGTGAAATATTTCGCCATATCTAAGTATATATTATATATATATGGCAAAGTTCAAAGAGGTCAATGCGTGTAATGTAAGCACTAGCATGGGCGGAAAAAATTTAGGATAAAAGACTTTGAAATAATGCCAGAAAAAACAAAGACAAAGTGCTATGGAGACAGAAGAGGACAGATGTTCACAGTTAGGTCTTACATACTTAGCGGAGTTCACTTTCTATTATATTCATTGCAGTGATAAGTTACCTTGGTTAATGTGCTGTTTGTTCCAGCAATACGCCTTGCGTAACAGATTTGTTCTTACTTGAAAACCCATTATCCAATAGTTAAGTTACTAAGAGAATACAATACGATGCTCTATCACTAGAGCTCTGGTACAATAGAGTATTTTCAACAGATACATAATTACCAACTTTTCTAATCATAGTTCAGGGACATTAAGCCACACCCCAGACCACACCCAAAATCACAACAATTACAAACAAGTAATAATTGCATGATAGTTTAAAAGTATTATTTAATGTGATTTTCTGCAACCGGCGACAATAGGTAGTGGTCTCCAAAGTCTGCACTGTCACTTTTCTTCAGACTGAATCAAAATATTCATGAAAAAAAAAGCAATTCTAGCATCAAATATACACTCCAAATTTTTAGAACAGTGGAGACAATCGGTAATTTGGCAGATCATGTAGTAAACAGATACAAAGTTTATCATTTCTGGGACAAACAATAGAAAGAGAACAATTCCATTGTGGGACAGTGACTAAGTGATAAATCCAGGACTGTCCCGGATCTCTCGGGACAGTTGGCAACTGTGTGGGGCGTACTTTGGAAAGGCAGCTTGAAAAGCATAATTCTTTGGTTCAACGATCCTTACCTGTCTCAGAAAATTAATTAGAAAATCAATTGCCCAATAGTCAAGTCGCCAAGAGAAGACAGTGTAATTATTTTGGTGATCAAGTGTACATATTTGTGTACGAGTATTGTGTGTTGTTAAAGAATAGCACAATAAAATAAACAAAAACATTCAACTAATAAAATTTCAGTCAGAACAGCTTGCTGGCCATTTGTGCTGTAGCACATCACTAGTATATATGTTTGGTCGTGTGTATGTCATTGTTGCATACATACACACATTTTTTTGCATTTTACCTCTTCCCAAACTCCACTAAACTAAATTCTTGACCCCTATTATCCAGGTAAAGCTATCGTTTACCCTCTGGAAATAGGCTGTTTCTAATGATGTGAATGGGTCTTACAAGCCTACCGGAGCTCATTACTATTAGTGGCATTGGTATGTTATCTTGGTTAATGTGCTGCTTGTCATAGCTGTTCTTACTTGAAAATCCATTAGCCAATAATGACAAGTCACCAAGAGAATACCATCTAAGTCTTGTGCTGGTATATCCAGTGAACAAGTGTGTGTGTGAGATTGTTGTGTGCGGCATCTGCTGCTTAGCTAAGAATATTTTGAAGTAAACAATAATATAAACTGCCTTTTTTTTTTTGCTTTCTCCCTCTTGTTAGTAATTCTGTAAAATACCTTTTTTTTTGTTTAGCTCAAAAATTTTCAGCGAGTAGTTACTATGACATTGAAACTTAATATACATACACACAAACATATACATAAATGCAATGCAAATGTAAATTCCCTTGCAACCACTAGCAGTTATGTGCACCTAGCAGGGCCAGGTTGCCTGTGCACTAAGCCGGCACTGTGAGCCGTGCAAGCAAAGCTCCTGAAGCCGAGCTAAGAACTCGCAGGAGAACAGGCCTTTCCTCACAGCAAGTGGTGTGGACACCCGAAATCCCACCTGGACCATTGCTGTATTATAAGAAAAGGCCTTGAATTTGCACCCCAGCAAATGCCAGGTACCCAATCACAGCTGGGTGGACTGGTGAGGCTGGTGGGAGGCAGATGGAAAATTCCCTGAGTTGGGCTTAAACTCGGGGACCTCACTCAGGCCCTGAGCCAAGGACACAACCACTACACCACACAGCCACCACATACATACATGCATACATACACACATACATACATTGGAGCAGCCCCACCCCTCAGCTAATGTTTCCTCAACTACGGGCTCTGTGGACTGATTTAACTGTAGGTGCTAATGGACCACCTATTCACTAATTAGCATACATTCACTGCATTCATACAAAGATTATTCTATTCTAACTTTACCTTTCTCATACCTGCCCTTATCTTATACAATCCCCATTCCATTCCACTCATATATACACTTCTAACTCTCTCATTCTTTTTAAGCTTGCCCATACTCTTTATAGTTCTTGCTTGCTTTTGTGTATCATTTATTTTGTTTTGTTTTATGTTCTGTAATTGTACTTTGTTCTTTAGTTCTGTATCATTTTGTTTGAATTTGAGACTGAGCAATGATAGGGATCTTGAGCATACTGGAAATAGTGGATAGGCCTTAGTCAGGGTGTTTAAGTCTGGAGATATTTCTGTCTTTTTCCCTTTGTTTAGTTAGTAGTCTTTGCGTGATAGTTTGGCTGAGTTTTTATAGCTTTACCTACCTACATACATACATACATACATACATACAAACATACACACATACATACATACATACATACATGCATGCATACATACATACATGTTTATATACTGACATATTAGAGGTGTGCTTCAGCATAAATGGCGAACAAAATAGCCTAGCTTTGAGCTAAAGCCCTTGGCATAATTTAAATGTGCTAACTTGACTTAAAATTCAATGATGACTAATTTATAAATTAAACAAATAGCTTAGTTGTTTAGGTCTGCTCCAAGAAGAGGTTGCTTTTACAACTCATTCGGCAGATCCATTTCTTTCTTTTATCAAAACACTTTACCAACTGACATGATCAGTGGCACGGCGAAAAAACAGGTTGCATGATCATAGCTATATATCAGTAAAAACATAAATGAACATCACGGAATATTGTGTAACTACTGCAAGTGTATCGCTTGCTTAGCTCGCTTGCCAATCATCAATTCAGCAACAATGATTTCTGGTCACTTAGGTATGGCTGCTGCTCGCATGGGCATGACTTATCAGCTGTGTATGAATGTATGGGTATCTATATTTTACACTTAACTAAAGCAAATGCTAAACAATACATTGTATATATATATATTTATATGTATATATTTTTATAGAGTTCATGGATTTCAGAGATACCAAGTATAATGTATGTTTATTTTGTATCCTGTTAAGTAAACAGTGTGTACTCACAATAAGTTTTATAATTGTTTACATCTAGAGTTAATTTGATAATGGCAGAAATTTATTATTTTGTAATTGTTATCATTATTATTTTTATAAGTATTATTATTATTATTATTATTATTATTATTATTATTACTGTTATAAGTATTATTATTATGATTCCTACTATTATTGTTTTTTTTAGGGAGTTCTCCATTGACATGACATAATTAATAATAAATTGTTCTCTTACATCAATGTTTTTTTTAATACATAATGATAGTAATGATGTTTCGACAGTCCTACTGCTGTCCTCATCAGGTTACACAAATTAGTGAATTTGAATGAAAACAAATGCACATAAGAATAAATCACCGCTAGCTATTCATGCACTTCACCCAATAGCTAGCGGTGATTTATCCTTATGTGCATTTTTTTTTCATTCAAATTCACTAATTTGTGTAACCTGATGAGGACAGCAGTAGGACTGTCGAAACATCATTACTATCATTATGTATTAAATATAAGAGAAGAATTTATTATTAATTATTATTATTACTATTATTATTATTATTATTACCTATTATTATTAAATTAGTATTCTATTTTTATTGTTGGCTAGAAGCAAAGCGAGTCACAATCAGGGGTAACAAAATCAAAATCGGGGATATTGGTTTAATATAATGTTTAGATGTACGTATGTCATTTTTGTACACTGACCATTGCATTTTTGTGTACACTTGGTGGTCGACACTGTCCGATGCTCCACTAAACTGAATTCTTTTGTTTTTCCATGTTTACCTGTATCATCATTGAAAATTTAATCATACCTCTGAATTAGGTTGTGTCTAACTATTGCAAGATGCACTTACTAACTGCCGAAGTTCATTTTTCATTAGAATTAGTGGTAGTGGTAAGTTATCTTTGTTATTGCTCAGTTTGTCATTGCTGTATTGCTCTGTCATTGCTGTACACCCTTTGCATATTATTCCTGCTAAAAAAATAGATCCAGTTGGTCAAGCCATGAAGAAAGTACAATGTATGTCTTGTGTTGGTATATCCAGTACTCAAGTATGTGTGTGCATGTGAAAGTGTTGCATGCTACTGTTTAGCTAAAGAACAGCACTTACAGCAATTAACTGCTTTGCTAGCTTTACTTGAATTTGGAAATATAGGTAAGAAAGGAATTCCATTATTTGTCAGCTACAATTAATGGTTTGATTAATAGTTACATACAACAGATATTGTAATGGAAAATCTAATTTTATCAGTTAAGGTTTAAAATGTTTGTGCACATTGGCTCGCTTAATATTTGTGCTGAAACATTTCACTAGTTGCTTTTACTATTATGTTTCCATTACTATTATCTGCACAATAATTTTTATTATTATTATGAATACACTGCTATTATTATTACTATTATTATTGTCATTATTATTATTATCATTACTAGCTATTTTGTAATGGTTGTTGCAGTGGTTATTGTCATAGTTACTGTTAAATGATTGGTAAATTGAGTGGAATAATTCATTTATCTGTTTAATTTTTATATGATTGGTTAGTCAGTTGATGTGTATATATATAATATTTATATATGTATATTATATATAATGTATTCTATTTATTATTTAATTATTTAATTTGGTATGTTTATGTATATATCTTTTTTACATAGACTCCATCTTCCAAAAGATTTGCAAGTTATGGTGAAATAATTGGAACGGCAGTTGGAAGTTTTGTTGTAGCACTTATTGTGGGCATTATTTTGGGACTATTGTGTGGAGTCAAATTTAGCAGAAATAAATCAGTCAAACATGCTAAATATAATATGACTCCAAATAAAGAAGTTATCAATGAAGACATACAACTAGACCTACATGTTAAAATGTCAGAGAATGTTTGCTATGAGGTAGTAAAGAAAGTATAGCTTTTTTGCTTTTTATAATTTTTTAATCTTTATTTTACTATAATATTCCTGTATTCAACACAAACACTATGCGCTCAAAAGATATGCTGCTCTTCTTCTGTTTGCCTCTCCTCTCCTACTACACTCTAAGTAGAATATTTTATATCATAGTTGCAACATTAACTAGATTATTCGAACATTCTTGCATTTTTATCCTATACAGTGATATTATTACTCACTTATATCATGTATAAATTTATGAGATGAATTGCTATTTCTTGGGTTTATTTTTACAATTGAGTACACATTATTATTGATGAGCAAGCAAACCGAGCGAGATGCTCTAAGGGGTAACGCAATTGAAATTATGTATAGTTTTATCCCACATGCCTTTACTTCTGTAAGTTGAGTAAAGCATTCCCTCACTGTGAGTAGTGGGCGAGAATATCTAGAATGAATCAATTCAATTCAGCTGCTTCAAATAGTCATTCACAAGGCAGATCATCTACATAAATAATTACCCAATGTTCTGCAAGCATATAAGTGGTTGCTTTGCAGTATAATTTGATAGATTACCCTGTACTCACACTTTAATTCATAATACATCAGTTAACTAAATTGGCCAAGACAATCCGCAAATAAAAACTCAATGTGACTGAGTCAACAATTAGAAATGATAGTCTAGCATGGCTAGTCAAATAGTACACGCAGATCTTGAAGCTTTGGATTTATATAGTGTACAAGGAGATTCCGGTGGTTTCTTAGAAGGGACTCTAATAAAGAATTTGCCAAGGTGGTTGAAGACATAATGGGCTACTGGTTAGAAATACATAGTACAGTGCATCTACTACCACTGTTGACCCAAGATCTCATGAAAGAACTTGTTGATCATTGAACTATTGCAAATTTTTATGTGTCAATGAATGTTTATTAAGTGAAGTACTTTTTGTATGGTGTAGCAATAGTGTGAATTCTGTTCTGTCTGTTGTCCGGAACTCAGAAGGTCCGCATCTCAGAAGCTCTTAATATACACTTTTCAATAGGAAATTCATCCGTAGTTTTCAGTTTGTCTGCTGCAGCATAGTTGTTCATTTTTTCTGAAGGTCCGTTGTGCGAGGCTCAACTGTATGTGGATATAAAGTTGGATGCAACATATTATATTAATGGGCTATCTTGTTGATATTTATGCTGAAGCACATTACTAGTTATTATAACTTTATAAATATAATATTCTTTTTAAAGTATATGTAATGATCCTTATACAATTGAAAAATGGAGCTATTTATGCTACATCTATTGTGTTGTGCATAGAAGACAAGATACAATGTTGAAATATCTAAAACAAACTTTCATAGTGTAGTAAACAGTTTCGGTGGTATTGTTACTGTTTTTGTTCTGGTAAGCTATCCTGTATATACGTAACAGATGTCTATAACCATGGGTGTTTTGTTAAAGAAAAGTTTAGTGTTTATAGGAAACAAGAAAACAAAATAGAAAAAACACATATTGTCTGTGGGAAATTTTTTTTAAATGCTAGAAATGAGAAAAACACTGGCAAGAAACAACTCATATGTGTGTTTCTTTAGCGGTGGTACACATAAGTAGCTAACAGGGATTTCAATTCAAGAATATACAAGATTGGCTAACGGGGCTTCTTTTGAATACAATGAGTTGAGTGTAGGGTTTCATACACTAACAAAATACAGTAAAAGTATGGTAGTACCAAGGAGCTGTAAGTTACTTTTTGTGTGCTGTTTGTTGTCCTTTCATTTACAACAGATACTTCTACAAATATTATCTACTAGCAAGTACACCAATAATGACAGCCATTCCATAAACTAGCAGTAGCTGATGCAGTGAAGCAACACTAAAATTATATGTAACTAGCAAGTACCCTTACACACAATGGTGCCTTACGTACTAACTTGTGCAAATTAGTATAGCACAGTAGCATGAGGTAAGTTTTATCCATGGTTCCCCTCTCCTGCTCTCTTTTTTTCCGAGCAATCCCTGTTTTCTTTTTTCTTTTTTTCCAACTCGTATATTCTCTTCTTCTCCTCTGTCTACCTCTCCTGCTCCCCAGTATCTCTGTCCTTTCTGTGTATTTTCTTTCATTTTTTCAAGTAAATACATCAGTCAGTTGCTAGTTTATGGAATGGCAGTTATTATAATATTGTCACTTTTATTAAGACCTTTCATTAGGGACAGAAAGATAAAAAACAACCCAACTAATGTCGTAAACTGGAATAACAAAAGAAAAAGTCCTTAATTGTGAACTGAAATTTGCAGACTATACTACAGATGTATTTCATTCATTTTATATATATTTTTGCACTGAATGGCAATATTTAGCTAGCTGGTAAATATTTCTTTGTTGACAATACTTACAAACTTTGCGATTTGTTAAATTGATGAGGCTATGGCTTGTCTGGCCGGACTGATTCCTTATCATCATCATCATCATCATCACTATTGATTATGATTAATATTATTATTGTTATTATTACTATTATTATTTTTTTATTATTATTATTATTATTATTATTATTATTGGCGAGCGAGCGTAGCGAGCAAGACACTTACAGGGGTAACACAATTGAAAATCGGGGATGTTTGTTTATTTGTATATATGTTTGGACGTACGTATGTCATTTTGTACTTTGACCCTCGCGTTTTTGTGTTAGTTATGTGGTCGACCCCGTCCCAAATTGCACTAAACAGAATCCTCTGGTTTATCGATCAGTACCCGTATCACCCTAGAAATTGAATTGTTTACCGTTTTGAATTCTTTTGAGGGTGCAGTTAAAACTTCAAAACTTAAGGGACTTCCATTTCTATTCGAGTTAGTTGCGGTGGTAAATCAATGCGCTCTTTGTCATGGTTATAAGCCGTGCGCAACAGTATTTACTTGAAAATACATTGTCCACTAGACTACCGCGAAGGTAAGTCTGTGTAGGTGCATGTCCAGTTGTGTCAAAGCATTGTGTGTTACAACCACTACTTAGCTAAAGAATATCACAAAGAAAACTTTTAAATAACGGGTATTGTTTTGTTGTTGTTTTTTTCCTTCAATTCAAGCAGTTGCAGAGAGTTGTTACTATGGCACTGAAATCCCTTTACCGTGTATGCGAAATTTAAAAACTGGACCTTATTTTCAGTAGCTTCAGTGTTAGAAGTCAAAATCATTCATATAAAAATAGCATAGTCTTTAGGCTCGCTCGCCATTTGTGCTCAAGCACATCACTAGTTATTATGTTATCATCATGAAGGAGATAATAAGTAACCTTTTAACCACAATGGGTAGGAAAGTATATACACTTACAGATCTAAGACTAAAATTTTAGAAGGTAGGTATGCAAATTCTATAGATCCAAGGTTTTTGGACTGATTCACTTGTTAATTACACAAAACTTCTATTCACACCAGTCTGTAATATCTGTATACATTGTTTGTTCTTCACAAGCACAGCCACATCTCACTAATTTTAGTAAACTCAGTAATGACACAATTAAATCTAGTACTCTAATCCCATATTATTTCCATGCATTCCCTTTCAACTACAACAAATGAAATTTCAACTCCATATATCCGATTATGACTCCAGCACTGTTTAATAGCATCAATGAATCTAAGTTAATTATGCATCATTTTAGTGACCAACAACACTTATTATTAAAACATGTCTGTCAACAAAAACACATTTCTGTCTTTAATTTCAATAGCTAAAACAGTTTGATGGTGTTCAGGCATAGTTGAAAGCCATCCCACCTCTTGTTTAGTAGTTTTTGGTCTTGCGGAATCCGATGTGGAGCTCTCGTGTAATTCTTCCTTCACCCACATCCACTTTTTATGGGAAGGTAAAGGGTCATCTAAGTCTGACTAATATAAGGCTAGGAACAATAATAAAGAACCAATACTTCATTGCATTAGAGAACTATCGACTTATGTCTCCATACTCATTTTATTGTATTGATCAACACACTAGGTGAAAGTCTCTGCATTCATTCATTCATTCATAACTTCAGGCAGGCCCTCGCTTACTGTGGAATATTGCTTGCGTACGATAATTTCCAATTCAACACATTTTCTACCCAATGACACTCATTAGGTTGATTACGTACACAATAATATTACGTATAATATATATAAACAAAGTATAAGCTTCCCATTATCAACTGGTATCTTTTATGGACATTTACAGAAGTATTAATTACTTACTGGTATAGCTGTAGCATGGAAGAACCCCTCAATTGTAACACGGAATGTGTATTAGATGCTGTTATTTATTTGTTGTCTTTTGCTACCAAAGTGGGAATGAGTGGCTACACTGTGCTTTTGACCTATGGCTATGAAAGCACAACCAGGAAGAAATTAGCTGTATGAATGATAACAAGAGTGTCTAGCCAAGCCTGACTCTACGTTTTTACGGAATGCACACTAGGAAATGACCTGGTCAAACTCAATAGACTTTTTGTTGTTTGCATTAATTCATGAAAATTGTGGATGGCATGCACATGCCTGCTTATCAATTATATGCTGCTACTTCAAGTACCAGAACACTGGTACTACAGGCACTGTTTCACTAATGTAGGCTGCCTGATGCTAGTAATAATAACAGTCAGAACTAATCTTATTTACAGACATAGCTATAGGGGGAAAATGAATAGAATTATGGTAGAGATTTTTATTTTGTATAGTGTGGGAAAACTCACTCTGGCAATGAAAGACCCTTTACCAAACACAGGTGAGGAAGAGTCTGGTCTAGCTGTTGTACTGCTCCATTACTGAATGGTACCAATTCTCTTTTACATTACATCTATAAACTGCGCTATCATCAGGTCAGAACTAGCTTTAAGAAAGACGTTTACCTTAGATTAGTGCAGACAGACACTTGCGAGGCCAGTCTTTACACCCTTATGCGGCTACCTCTGCAGTGCCAGATATACTCTGCTGCATTATGTCTTATATAAAATCATGTGATCTTTCCATTAATGGATTGACTGTATGAAGACAGTTAGACAAAGTTGAAGATGACAAAGCAACAAACACTGTCACAGTGCCTAAAGTGCCAGAAACTGGTTACATATAAATACAGACAAACTTTTTCTATTGATTACTACATCTTTTATCAGTTCTTTCCACGCAATTGTTATATGTATTTGACAAATGAAATAGCAGATCCTGCTAAACTCTCTAAGCCACAAATGTCTGGTCACATATTTAAAAGTGTAATCTCTAATGACTTGGCTCTACATATTCCTACAGGGGCTATTTTACTTTGGAATGAAAGGACAAATCAAATTGAAAGACATTTTCTTGTAATAGTATTATCGGTGAAAATGGACTTCCAAACTGTCATGTAATAAGTAACATTTCACACTGAATTTTGAAATCAATCAATCAGCCTCCCTTCAAGCATTATTAATGTCCAGTAGCATCTCAAGGTCTATTCTTTTAAGTGATTTTCCATTTTCTGTTACTTTTTATTTAAAATTTTCCCTACGAAATAATAAAACATGCATCGATTGAAGGTGAAATTAGCCTAGCAGTAGACATGAGTGATTCATGGAGTATGATAATTTTCAAAGGTAAATTTTCATTATGAGAGTGACACAGGATTTGCAAAAGATGAGCCTAATAGAAATGTATTTTTTAGTTTGTTGTATAACGTTTGATCTAATATTACAGCTGTACTGCCTTTACTGGTTGGTGTCGTATCAAAATAAGGTCATGGCCCTCTCTTGAAATATTTTGTACACCCTGTAGAGAATGACTGCCTTTCTCTATTTTAATAGAATATTTGGTGACTATCACATTTTAGAAGCTATATTTATCTTCCTTGAGCTTTTTTGATTGGTCAAAAAATAAATAGCGTAGTAGATATACCATAAAAACGTACATGTCCTGAAGAACATCAAATAACTGTGTGGGTTTGTATGATCATCAGTCAGCATTTCTTGTGGTATTCACAATTCAACATGCATCCTGTTTTGTGAGGGATTAACAGGAAATACATCAGACTTAAAAAGGTCAGTCTTCTGTGGAAGATCAGAGTGTAGAAAGTAGGAGACTATGTCCATCATTATTATCTTTAGTTACTTTTTGATAGCATCAGGTAAGCAGTAAGCTGAATGTTTTATCCGATAGGTTCATTCATCTAGCTATGTTGACTTGATAGGTGAGCTTGTTGTGGAGAAAGCTCCAGTTTGTCCTGATGACAGTGCAGTTTATAGATGTAGTGTAAATAGTGGAAGTTTAGAGTGGGATTGGACTCCTCCATCAGGTTCAAGACAACGATTATTGGCACTTATTTCTGGACTGCATTCTGGGCCACATGTAGTGACTACAACAGTCAATATGGCAACCATTGTATTTAACATAACAAGTATTAGTTCATCATACATAAGTGTTATCGCTACTGTTAGTGAAGCTCAACTTTTGAATGGAACTCTGATGGAGTGTGGAAGAGATAGTCTTACAATAAGCCTGCCAACAATGAGTAAGAAACCATGTTTGGGTAATTTATAAATTTGAAAAATTTCATGGTCATATTTTCATTGCAGATCTTTTACCTACTTCCCTTGGAGTATCACTCAATGGAAGTGAAACTATCATAAATCCAAATGTAGCTGACTATAATAACATTGAATATCAACTATCTGGAGGCAGTCGCATGGCTTTGACTGAACCTCTTACAGTAAATTTACCAGAAACTATCAGCTTTCACAAATGCCAAGAAAACTCTACATTTTTTATAGGTAAGAATTAATACTATAATACGTTTTGTCACCTAACAGTAAATCACATTTGGTTCAGATAATTGCTTGCTAAATGACAATGATGGTGAAGAGAGAAATTATACAGTATTCACTAATAGCACATGGGTGATATATCAAAGATGCAGTGGTTCTAATATATTCGTAACTTGTGTTGATGGGAGTTGGAGTGAAAACATCACTTGTTCTACATCTAATCCTATCACTTCTATAACTGATACAGGTACAAATAATATGCTAAATATGATGCACACACTCAATTGTAGTATTATGGCCATTTTAGGCCCTACAATTGTTCCAACTGCTACTCCACCTGCTATTTCAAATGCTGTTTCAACTTCATTAGTGACTATGATGAGTGTTACTATCTTATCTACCATTGACTCTGCTGAGGAAACATCCCAAAGAATCTCTAGTTTGGTATGGATAGGAGTAGCTATTGGAGCTGCATTTGCCACTATCTTCATCATCATTATTATTGTTGTTATTTTAATTTGTAAGTTGCTATGTGTATGTTAAAAAAGAAAGAAAGCATATTATACCTGTTATTTATTAATTTAGGTAAGAGAATGAGGAGCAAAAAGATGTAAGTGAACACTTGAAGGCTTCTTAGAATGCTTCATTTTGATTATATTTTTAGAATATTGGAAGAAGGGGAATTAAACCAGTTTGAGGTAATTTTTTAAATCTCACATAGAGTTAATTCTTATAATTTAAAATTGCCAATTCTGGTGAAAGCTAATTTAGCAATATCTGATATTTACAATAACACATTAACATATAGCTATCTGCACATTACTTTTCATAGCAATACATAATTATTAAGGACATTGTTTATTTGTGCCTTGTAGGCAGATAACGAGTATTCCACACTCAACCATCCATCCAGATCAGTGATGCCTGTGGACTCTTACGACACTATTGAACGCAACTTTGCTGATAGACCTCCTGTGAGAATGACTATTCAGATCGTTTTTGGTTATAGAATTATTGATTACACATTAAACACACATAAGTATTGCTAAATAATTTTTGCTAACTATTTACAATGAGATTTTTTTTTTCTATTCAGGAAGTTCCTGCATATGGTTTATTAAATGGAAATGCTAATCCACCACAAGAAAGGTCCCGTAACAGAGCTCAGGATAGAGCAGCAGACAGAGATTCAGATACAGATAGTCACCAGTATGCTAAAACTAAACACATACCAAAGAAATCTAAGGTAAGATATAGGAAAGGAATGTAGTAAAGAAATTGTTTAAGATTAGGAAATTGTTGAACATAACTGTATTCTGCTTGAGCTTGTGTGCAGTAATTTTTATTATGGAATAAGAAATGATAGCAATTGTACATGCTCCTTGTACCTACAAAGCTTTCTGTGGCTGTATGGTATGTTGTTCCAGAATAATGAGTTGACATACAGTGAGGTTAACATGGGTGGTCAAGACAGTCTCCACCCACATCTCATTACTGGAGGTGAAGTTCAATACTCGGGCATCAATCATGGAGTCAGACCTGAAGGTAATGTTAATTGTAATGGACCATATCAGAGAGGGTAGTGTAGAAAGAAAGAGAGAAAATGAAAGTATTGATATAAAGATTACTGTTACAGGAAAAGGGATTACAGAAGTAGCCCATGTTAATTTGTGATGTCATTATGGTGAATATATCCAATTAATTTCCGTTTGTGTACACAGATTCCAGCCTCAACCTAGACTCCCTCCTCATTCAGTTGCGTCCAGTGTCCCAGCAGTACCAGGAGCTAGGTCGTGCTGCAGGTCTACCAGAGAGTACACTAGAGGACATTGCTAAGATTATCATGGAGGCGTATGATGGACTGGTGGAGGTGTGTGATGCCTGGATGAGACACATGAGGAAGGAAGACATCACTCCTACCTGGAAGGCAGTGTCAAAGATGCTACAGGATATTGGACAGGAAAAACTGGCTAAAGATCTACTCAAAGTTTACAGCACAGGTAATGTTGAATATAATATGGTAGCAACTGGTTTGAATTGAAGTCACTCCGCAATATATCTCATTCACATAAATTTAGGCCCATTGTCTGTGCATTTTAGCCAATTTTTCAAACTTTGGTATTTATATTTGTAGGAGCTCTCCCAGTTATGGTGGACATGCACACTGTGGAAATCCCCAGGCAGGCTACCCAATCTCAGACCCCACCTATACCGCAGAGAAGTGATGAAGTAGCCATGGCAACAGTGGCGTCATTAAAGAGGGAAGCAAGAGATAGTGGATCAGGTGAGAGATATATTAACACACATACGTACACATTGACGTCATCACATGTTCTATTTGAGCAGAGCCTCCACCCCCAGTTCCTCCCTTCCATCCCAATGGTGTCCAAGCTGTGGCAGTTCCCCCCAGGCCCCCCAAGTTAGAAGACACCAAAGCAGCCCCAGCCATTCCTCCCAAGATCCTCCCACCCAAACCTTCATCTAGCAAACCCAATGGAGAGGCCACTCCTTCTCTTCCTCCCAAGCCAAGGGACCTGCCCCCAAAGCCTACCAAGCACTAATGCAGTATGTGACTCTTTAGAACAATTTCTGACATTAATATTATCATGTCAAGACTAATGCTAGCTGCTTATTATTGTATGTCATGTCATGTCATGTCTGTTTTAATATCACAGTGTAATGATGTTGTAGGTTTGTAGTGATAATTCATATTCTTTGTAATCAAAATTACACATTTTTTTGATGAAATTTTACAAACAATTTTTATAGCTAAGTAAAACTGGAAAGATTCTGTTCAGAACATTAATTCTTTACTTGCCTTCTCAAATATTCTTCCAATATTAATCAATACTTGTACATATATCAATACTTCAATGTATGTCTCTCCTGGTTGAAAGGTAGCAGCCTGGTTGTACCCACTGTCTCCATAACAACCACTCCCATGGGTCCTTTATTGACCAAACATACACAAACATTCCCATATATAGCCATCCTGTATCACTAGCAGAAGTAGCCACAGAGTGACTGTGAATACTCTCAGCTAGGATCACCTCACCTCTCACTCTCCATGGGACACACTCACCTATTAACAAACTCTAGCTAGGTATACACACCTAAACCTGTCTGTATTGTTATAGTCCACCACATCTCCCACATTCATTTATGAGGTGCATTGTTGTTCTTGTAAACATGAATGAAGTCAAGTTGTTATCAGTAAATAAAACAAACCACAAACTCTCACACAAGCTGCTCTATTCATTACAAGTTCAAGGATAAGTTTTGACTTGTATAGCTATACATATTATCATTACACAAGCAAAATTAGCAAGCAAACTCAGGTACAACCACTTGCGTTTCAAATTGTATTATTTGCTCATTTCGTTGAAGGATGCTTTCAGATATGAATGATCCTTTCAACATTTCATTATCTGTGTGCTTGCTCAGTGCTTGACGTAAGAACTTGTAATGACATAAACTCTAAGCATGCAAGCAACAGTAAAGCTGGAAGTCCATGGCTTGAAGATACAAGAAGTGTATTTTAAAGTGATCAGTTCTTGCTAACTGAATAAAATGAAATTCAGAGCCCAATATGTACAGCTTGAAATTGATGACTATTATGAAGCTGATGGATTTAATTTTATTAAGCGTGTTTAAATTCATTATCAGTTAACGATTATCACTGAATCATTAAAAAAAACACGTAATATTTCAGCACGAGTGTGCAGACACCCAGGATCAGTACTACCCTCGTCTCGTGTGCTATGTCTAACTACTGGACACAGAGAGCAGGGAAAGGACGAGTCACCAGTCCCTGTCCCTGTCCTGTTTCCTCCTCACACACTGTAGAGTTGGTTTTATTTGTTATTGCTTATTCACGTGCCGTGTAAACACGCACTTCAAACTAACTCACGTACATACTGTTAAGTGCATGAATCATGTGACTTCCTGTAGCCCCACCCACATAAACATCCATGCATATGGATTAACATACAGGTATACAGCCACACTCAAATTCATAGGCTATTATTTCAAAACAAACACCATTCGAAAGTGTACGTTAGCACAGAATTCTTTGATGAAGAGTTAACGAGGTCAAGTGAAGTGTCGGCAACAACATGACTCCGTTAACTCAAACAAAGTATAAATAACAATAACATACACACACACACACACAGTATATTGTACAAATGAGACACAATGTACCAATGTTCAATGTGTGAGTACTTTATTCAGAAGGATAAAGCGAAAGTTCCAGGTCACTTGGATGTGAATGAGATGGTGGGTTATTTACTGGTGTCCTATAATACAAATAATACATAATAACAAATAATACTAATATTCCAGTCATTCAATCCTCATACAATGGGTTGAGGTTCAGTATTACAAAAATAACTCGACAATTACAATAAACAGCTTCAAAAGATAAGATAGGATGTAAAAACAAAACAAAAACAAAACAAAGCAAAAAACCAAGACCAACACTATAACAAAACAACCACATTATTATAAAAGTTCCCTAATTTTCTTGTACCACATACAGTCCATATCTCTGTGTATGTGCAGTGCATTAGGTGTATCAGGTCTTCACTATAATAAGCATTATCTCACTAGTTCTCATCAACAAGTCATGACATTAACCACTCAGTGGTCCACTAGAATAGGCTGTGCTAATCAACCCTGATGATAAACCAGCTGCCATGACCACCATGTGTTCTTAATTAATACAACTTTAAAATTACTTGCAGAGCTTCCTAAGCCCAGAGGTCTAACCCATGCACCACAAGGTCCATCTTCTATTTGCAACTGGTCGCCATTGCATGAAGGTACTGATGTGTCTCCCAGCTGTGGGTTTACAGCCGGCATTTCTCTATTTTAATAGAATATTTGGTGACTATCACATTTTAGAAGCTATATTTATCTTCCTTGAGCTTTTTGATTTGTCAAAAAATAAATAGCGTAATAGATATACCATAAAAACGTACATGTCCTGAAGAACATCAAATAACTGTGTGGGTTTGTATGATCATCAGTCAGCATTTCTTGTGGTATTCACAATTCAACATGCATCCTGTTTTGTGAGGGATTAACAGGAAATACATCAGACTTAAAAAGGTCAGTCTTCTGTGGAAGATCAGAGTGTAGAAAGTAGGAGACTATGTCCATCATTATTATCTTTAGTTACTTTTTGATAGCATCAGGTAAGCAGTAAGCTGAATGTTTTATCCAATAGGTTCATTCATCTAGTTATGTTGACTTGATAGGCGAGCTTGTTGTGGAGAAAGCTCCAGTCTGTCCTGATGACAGTGCAGTTTGTAGATGTAGTGTAAATGATGGACGGCTAGAATGGGATTGGACTCTTCCATCAGGGTCACCACAACAGTTATTGACACTTATTTCTGGACTGCATTCTGGGCCACCTGTAGTGACTAAACCACTCGATATGGCAACCATTGTGTTTAACATAACAAATATTAGTTTGTCATACATAAATGTTTTCGCTACTGTTAGTGAAGCTCAACTCTTGAATGGAATTCTGATGGAGTGTGGACGAGATAGACTCACTATAAGCCTGCCAACAATGAGTAAGAAATCACATTTAAGTAATTTATAAATTTGAAAAAATTCATGGTCATATTTTCATTGTAGATCTTTTACCTACTGCCATTTTGTTTGAATTTGAGACTGAGTAATGATAGGGATCTTGAGCATACTGGAAATAGTGGATAGGCCTTAGTCAGGGTGTTTAAGTCTGGAGATATTTCTGTCTTTTTCCCTTTGTTTAGTTAGTAGTCTTTGCGTGATAGTTTGGCTGAGTTTTTATAGCTTTACCTACCTACATACATACATACATACATACATACATACATACATACATACACACATACATACATACATACATACATGCATGCATACATACATACATGTTTATATACTGACATATTAGAGGTGTGCTTCAGCATAAATGGCGAACAAAATAGCCTAGCTTTGAGCTAAAGCCCTTGGCATAATTTAAATGTGCTAACTTGACTTAAAATTCAATGATGACTAATTTATAAATTAAACAAATAGCTTAGTTGTTTAGGTCTGCTCCAAGAAGAGGTTGCTTTCACAACTCATTCGGCAGATCCATTTCTTTCTTTTATCAAAACACTTTACCAACTGACATGATCAGTGGCACGGCGAAAAAACAGGTTGCATGATCATAGCTATATATCAGCAAAAACATAAATGAACATCACGGAATATTGTGTAACCACTGTAAGTGTATCGCTTGCTTAGCTCGCTTGCCAATCATCAATTCAGCAACAATGATTTCTGGTCACTTAACTTTCGGCCCCCCCCCCCTCTATAATGCTGCATCCGCCCCTGTATGGGTATCTATATTTTACACTTAACTAAAGCAAATGCTAAACAATACATTGTATATATATATATATATATATTTATATGTATATATTTTAATAGAGTTCATGGATTTCAGAGATACCAAGTATAATGTATGTTTATTTTGTATCCTGTTAAGTAAACAGTGTGTACTCACAATAAGTTTTATAATTGTTTACATCTAGAGTTAATTTGATAATGGCAGAAATTTATTATTTTGTAATTGTTATCATTATTATTTTTATAAGTATTATTATTATTATTATTATTATTATTATTATTATTACTGTTATAAGTATTATTATTATGATTCCTACTATTATTGTTTTTTTTAGGGAGTTCTCCATTGACATGACATAATTAATAATAAATTGTTCTCTTACATCAATGTTTTTTTTAATACATAATGATAGTAATGATGTTTCGACAGTCCTACTGCTGTCCTCATCAGGTTACACAAATTAGTGAATTTGAATGAAAACAAATGCACATAAGAATAAATCACCGCTAGCTATTCATGCACTTCACCCAATAGCTAGCGGTGATTTATCCTTATGTGCATTTTTTTTTCATTCAAATTCACTAATTTGTGTAACCTGATGAGGACAGCAGTAGGACTGTCGAAACATCATTACTATCATTATGTATTAAATATAAGAGAAGAATTTATTATTAATTATTATTATTACTATTATTATTATTATTATTACCTATTATTATTAAATTAGTATTCTATTTTTATTGTTGGCTAGAAGCAAAGCGAGTCACAATCAGGGGTAACAAAATCAAAATCGGGGATATTGGTTTAATATAATGTTTAGATGTACGTATGTCATTTTTGTACACTGACCATTGCATTTTTGTGTACACTTGGTGGTCGACACTGTCCGATGCTCCACTAAACTGAATTCTTTTGTTTTTCCATGTTTACCTGTATCATCATTGAAAATTTAATCATACCTCTGAATTAGGTTGTGTCTAACTATTGCAAGATGCACTTACTAACTGCCGAAGTTCATTTTTCATTAGAATTAGTGGTAGTGGTAAGTTATCTTTGTTATTGCTCAGTTTGTCATTGCTGTATTGCTCTGTCATTGCTGTACACCCTTTGCATATTATTCCTGCTAAAAAAATAGATCCAGTTGGTCAAGCCATGAAGAAAGTACAATGTATGTCTTGTGTTGGTATATCCAGTACTCAAGTATGTGTGTGCATGTGAAAGTGTTGCATGCTACTGTTTAGCTAAAGAACAGCACTTACAGCAATTAACTGCTTTGCTAGCTTTACTTGAATTTGGAAATATAGGTAAGAAAGGAATTCCATTATTTGTCAGCTACAATTAATGGTTTGATTAATAGTTACATACAACAGATATTGTAATGGAAAATCTAATTTTATCAGTTAAGGTTTAAAATGTTTGTGCACATTGGCTCGCTTAATATTTGTGCTGAAACATTTCACTAGTTGCTTTTACTATTATGTTTCCATTACTATTATCTGCACTATAATTTTTATTATTATTATGAATACACTGCTATTATTATTACTATTATTATTGTCATTATTATTATTATCATTACTAGCTATTTTGTAATGGTTGCTGCAGTGGTTATTGTCATAGTTACTGTTCAATGATTGGTAAATTGAGTGGAATAATTCATTTATCTGTTTAATTTTTATATGATTGGTTAGTCAGTTGATGTGTATATATATATAATATTTATATATGTATATTATATATAATGTATTCTATTTATTATTTAATTATTTAATTTGGTATGTTTATGTATATATCTTTTTTACATAGACTCCATCTTCCAAAAGATTTGCAAGTTATGGTGAAATAATTGGAACGGCAGTTGGAAGTTTTGTTGTAGCACTTATTGTGGGCATTATTTTGGGACTATTGTGTGGAATCAAATTTAGCAGAAATAAATCAGTCAAACATGCTAAATATAATATGACTCCAAATAAAGAAGTTATCAATGAAGACATACAACTAGACCTACATGTTAAAATGTCAGAGAATGTTTGCTATGAGGTAGTAAAGAAAGTATAGCTTTTTTGCTTTTTATAATTTTTTAATCTTTATTTTACTATAATATTCCTGTATTCAACACAAACACGGTGTGCTCAAAAGATATGCTGCTCTTCTTCTGTTTGCCTCTCCTCTCCAACTATATCCTAAGTAGAATCTTTTATATCATAGTTGCAACATTAACTAGATTATTCAAACACTCTTCCATTTTATCCTATACAGTGATATTATTAGTCACTTATATCATGTAAAAATGTGTGAGATGAATTGCCAATTTCTTGGGTTTATTTTTACAATAGATTACACATTATTATTGATGAGCAAGCAAACCGAGCGAGATGCTCTAAGGTGTAACGCAATTGAAATTATGTAATGTTGTTGTTTTTGTTTATTTATTTTTGTTTATTGATTTATATGATACTTGTAACTAGTTTTATCGCACATAACTTTACTTCTGTAAGTCAGGTAAAGCATTCCCTCACTGTGAGTAGTGGGAGAGGATATCTAGAATGAATCAATTCAATTCAGCTGCTTCAAATAGTCATTCACAAGGCAGATCATCTACATAAATAATTACCCAATGTTCTGCAAGCATATAAGTAGTTGCTTTGCAGTATAATTTGATAGATTACCACGGTACTCACACTTTAATTCATAATACATCAGTTAACTAAATTGACCAAGACAATCCGCAAGTAAAAACTCAATGGGACTGAGTCAACAATTAGAAATGATAGTTTAGCATGGCTAGTCAAATAGTACACGCAGATCTTGAAAGCTTTGGATTTATATAGTGTACAAGGAGATTCCGGTGGTTTCTTAGAAGGGACTCTAATAAAGAATTTGCCAAGGTGGTTGAAGACATAATGGGCTACTGGTTAGAAATACATAGTACAGTGCATCTACTACCACTGTTGACCCCAAATCTCATGAAAGAACTTGTTGATCATTGAACTATTGCAAATTTTTATGTGTCAATTAAGTGAAGCACTTTTTGCATGGTGTAGCAATAGTGTGAATTCTGTTCTGTCCATTGTCCGGAACTCGGAAGGTCCGCATCTCAGAAGCTCTTAATATACACTTTTCAATAGGAAATTCATCTGTAGTTTTCAGTTTGTCTGCTGCAGCAGACGTAGTTTTCAGTTTGTTCATTTTTCTGAAGGTCCGTTGTGCGAGGCCAAATGTATGTGGATATAAAGTTGGATGCAACATGTATTAATAATAATATATCCGGACTATCTTGTTGATATTTATGCTGAAGCACACTACTAGTTATTATAACTTTATAAATAATATTCTTTTTAAAGTATATAATATATGTAATGATCCCTATACAATTGAAAAATGGAGCTATTTATGCTACATCTATTGTGTTGTGCATAGAAGACAAGAAACAATGTTGAAATATCTAAAACAAACTTTCATAGTGTAGTAAACAGTTTGTTATTGTTTTGTTCTTGTAAGCTATCCTGTATATACGTAACAGATGTCTATAACCATGGGTGCTTTGTGAAAGAAAAGTTTAGTGTTTATAGGAAACAAGAAAACAAAATAGAAAAAACACATATTGTCTGTGGGAAATTTTTTTTTAATGCTAGAAATGAGAAAAACACTGGCAAGAAACAACTCATATGTGTGTTTCTTTAGCGGTGGTACACATAAGTAGCTAACAGGGCTTTCAATTCAAGAATATACAAGATGGGCTAACGGTGCTTCTCTTGAATACAACGAGTAGAGTGTAGGGTTTCATACACTAACAAAATACAGTAACAGTATGGTAGTACCAAGGAGCTGTAAGTTGCATTTTGTGTGCTGTTTGTTGTCCTTTCATTTACAACAGATACTTCTACAAATATTATCTACTAGCAAGTACACCAATAATAACAGCCATTCCATAAGCTAGCAGTAGCTGATGCAGTGAAGCAACACTAAAATTATATGTAACTAGCAAGTACCCTTACACACAATGGTGCCTTGTGCACTAACTTGTGCAAATTAGTAGCACAGTAGCATAAGGTAAGTTTTATCCATGGTTTCCCTCTCCTGCTCTCTTTTTTTTCTTTTTTCTTTTTTTTCAACCGTATATTCTCTTCTTCTCCTCTGTTTACCTCTCCTGCTCCCCAGTATCTCTGTCCTTTCTGTGTATTTTCTTTCATTTTTTCAAGTAAATACATCAGTCAGTTGCTAGTTTATGGAATGGCAGTTATTATATTGTCACTTTTATTAAGACCTTTCATTAGGGACAGAAAGATAAAAAACAACCCAACTAATGTCGTAAACTGGAATAACAAAAGAAAAAGTCCTTAATTGTGAACTGAAATTTGCAGACTATACTACAGATGTATTTCATTCATTTTATAAAAAAAATTTGCACTGAATGGCAATAATTAGCTAGCTGGTAAATATTTCTTTGTTGACAATACTTGCAAACTTTGCGATTTGTTAAATTGATGAGGCTATGGCTTGTCTGGCCGGACTGATTCCTTATCATCATCATCATCATCATCACTATTGATTATGATTAATATTATTATTGTTATTATTACTATTATTATTATTATTATTATTATTATTATTATTATTATTATTATTATTATTATTATTATTATTATTATGTTTTCATCATGAAGGAGATAATAATTAACCTTTTAACCACAATGGGTTGGAAAGTATATACACTTACAGATATAAGACTAAAATTTTAGAAGGTAGGTATGCAAATTCTATAGATCCAAGGCTTTTGGACTGGCTGACTTGTTAATTGCACAAAACTTCTATTCATACCAGTCTGTAATATCTGTATACATTGTTGTTTTTCACAAGCATAGCCTCATCTCACTAATTTTAGTAAACTCAGTAATGACACAAGTAAATCTAGTACTCTAATCCCATATTATTTCCATGCATTCCCTTTCAACTACAACAAATGAAATTTCAGCTCCATATATCCGATTATGACTCCAGCACTGTTTAATAGCATCAATGAATCTAAGTTAATTATGCATCATTATTGACCAACAACACTTATTATTACAATATCAACACTAGCACAATATTATATTTCAATCATAGCACCATTTTTAAGCTCTAAAGAAGAATTAAAACATATCTGTCAACAAAAACACATTTCTGTCTTTAATTTCAATAGCTATAAAAGTTGATGCTGTTCAGGCATAGTTGAAAGCCATCCCACCTCTTGTTTAGTAGTTTTTGGTCTTGATCATTGTCCTTGAATAATTTGGCCTGTACTGCGTAGTTCATTTTAAGTTGTGGCATTAGTACAATCTCAAAGGAATACCACTATTATCAATACAGTGATCTGATTGGGCGTCACTATAGTAACTTCGGTATGTGGAATCTGATGTGGAGCTCTTGTGTAATTCTTCCTTCCCCCACATCCACTTTTTATGGGAAGGTAAAGGGTCATCTAAGTCTGACTATTATAAGGCTAGGAACAATCATAAAGAACCAATACTTTATTGCATTAGAGAACTATCGACTTATGTCTTCATACTCATTTTATTGTATTGATCAACTCACTAGGTGAAAGTCTCTGCATTCATTCATTCATTCATAACTTCAGGCAGGCCCTCGCTTACTGTGGAATATTGCTTGTGTACGATAATTTCCAATTCAACACATTTTCTACCCAATGACACTCATTAGGTTGATTACGTACACAATAATATTACGTATAATATATATAAACAAAGTATAAGCTTCCCATTATCAACTGGTATCTTTTATGGACATTTACAGAAGTATTAATTACTTACTGGTATAGCTGTAGCATGGAAGAACCCCTCAATTGTAACACGGAATGTGTATTAGATGCTGTTATTTATTTGTTGTCTTTTGCTACCAAAGTGGGAATGAGTGGCTACACTGTGCTTTTGACCTATGGCTATGAAAGCACAACCAGGAAGAAATTAGCTGTATGAATGATAACAAGAGTGTCTAGCCAAGCCTGACTCTACGTTTTTACGGAATGCACACTAGGAAATGACCTGGTCAAACTCAATAGACTTTTTGTTGTTTGCATTAATTCATGAAAATTGTGGATGGCATGCACATGCCTGCTTATCAATTATATGCTGCTACTTCAAGTACCAGAACACTGGTACTACAGGCATTGTTTCACTAACGTAGGCTGCCTGATGCTAGTAATAATAACAGTCAGAACTAATCTTATTTACAGACATAGCTATAGGGGGAAAATGAATAGAATTATGGTAGAGATTTTTATTTTGTATAGTGTGGGAAAACTCACTCTGGCAATGAAAGACCCTTTACCAAACACAGGTGAGGAAGAGTCTGGTCTAGCTGTTGTACTGCTCCATTATTGAATGGTACCAATTCTCTTTTACATTACATCTATAAACTGCGCTATCATCAGGTCAGAACTAGCTTTAAGAAAGATGTTTACCTTAGATTAGTGCAGACAGACACTTGCGAGGCCAGTCTTTACACCCTTATGCGGCTACCTCTGCAGTGCCAGATATACTCTGCTGCATTATGTCTTATATAAAATCATGTGATCTTTCCATTAATGGATTGACTGTATGAAGACAGTTAGACAAAGTTGAAGATGACAAAGCAACAAACACTGTCACAGTGCCTAAAGTGCCAGAAACTGGTTACATATAAATACAGACAAACTTTTTCTATTGATTACTACATCTTTTATCAGTTCTTTCCACGCAATTGTTATATGTATTTGACAAATGAAATAGCAGATCCTGCTAAACTCTCTAAGCCACAAATGTCCAGTCACATATTTAAAAGTGTAATCTCTAATGACTTGGCTCTACATATTCCTACAGGGGCTATTTTACTTTGGAATGAAAGGACAAATCAAATTGAAAGACATTTTCTTGTAATAGTATTATCGGTGAAAATGGACTTCCAAACTGTCATGTAATAAGTAACATTTCACACTGAATTTTGAAATCAATCAATCAGCCTCCCTTCAAGCATTATTAATGTCCAGTAGCATCTCAAGGTCTATTCTTTTAAGTGATTTTCCATTTTCTGTTACTTTTTATTTAAAATTTTCCCTACGAAATAATAAAACATGCATCGATTGAAGGTGAAATTAGCCTAGCAGTAGACATGAGTGATTCATGGAGTATGATAATTTTCAAAGGTAAATTTTCATTATGAGAGTGACACAGGATTTGCAAAAGATGAGCCTAATAGAAATGTATTTTTTAGTTTGTTGTATAACGTTTGATCTAATATTACAGCTGTACTGCCTTTACTGGTTGGTGTCGTATCAAAATAAGGTCATGGCCCTCTCTTGAAATATTTTGTACACCCTGTAGAGAATGACTGCCTTTCTCTATTTTAATAGAATATTTGGTGACTATCACATTTTAGAAGCTATATTTATGTTCCTTGAGCTTTTTGATTTGTCAAAAAATAAATAGCGTAGTAGATATACCATAAAAACGTACATGTCCTGAAGAACATCAAATAACTGTGTGGGTTTGTATGATCATCAGTCAGCATTTCTTGTGGTATTCACAATTCAACATGCATCCTGTTTTGTGAGGGATTAACAGGAAATACATCAGACTTAAAAAGGTCAGTCTTCTGTGGAAGATCAGAGTGTAGAAAGTAGGAGACTATGTCCATCATTATTATCTTTAGTTACTTTTTGATAGCATCAGGTAAGCAGTAAGCTGAATGTTTTATCCGGTAGGTTCATTCATCTAGCTATGTTGACTTGATAGGTGAGCTTGTTGTGGAGAAAGCTCCAGTTTGTCCTGATGACAGTGCAGTTTATAGATGTAGTGTAAATAGTGGAAGGCTAGAATGGGATTGGACTCCTACATCAGGTTCAAGACAGCAGTTGTTGGCACTTATTTCTGGACTGCATTCTGGGCCACCTGTAGTGACTAAACCCTCGATATGGCAACCATTGTGTTTAACATAACAAATATTAGTTTGTCATACATAAATGTTATCGCTACTGTTAGTGAAGCTCAACTCTTGAATGGAACTGTGATGGAGTGTGAAGGAGATAGACTCACTATAAGCCTGCCAACAATGAGTAAGAAACCATACTAAGTATTTTGAAAAATTTCATGGTCATATTTTCATTGCAGATCTTTTACCTACTTCCCTTGGAGTATCACTCAATGGAAGTGAAACTATCATAAATCCAAATGTAGCTGACTATAATAACATTGAATATCAACTATCTGGAGGCAGTCGCATGGCTTTGACTGAACCTCTTACAGTAAATTTACCAGAAACTATCAGCTTTCACAAATGCCAAGAAAACTCTACATTTTTTATAGGTAAGAATTAATACTATAATACGTTTTGTCACCTAACAGTAAATCACATTTTGTTCAGATAATTGCTTGCTAAATGACAATGATGGTGAAGAGAGAAATTATACAGTATTCACTAATAGCACATGGGTGATATATCAAAGATGCAGTGGTTCTAATATATTCGTAACTTGTGTTGGTGGGAGTTGGAGTGAAAACATCACTTGTTCTACATCTAATCCTATCACTTCTATAACTGATACAGGTACAAATAATATGCTAAATATGATGCATGTAATCAATTGTAGTATTATGGCTATTATAGGCCCTACAATTGTTCCAACTGCTACTCCACCTGCTATTTCAAATGCTGTTTCAACTTCATTAGTGACTATGATGAGTGTTACTATCTTATCTACCGTTGACTCTGCTGAGGAAACATCCCAAAGAATCTCTAGTTTGGTATGGATAGGAGTAGCTATTGGAGCTGCATTTGCCACTATCTTCATCATCATTATTATTGTTGTTATTTTAATTTGTAAGTTGCTATGTGTATGTTAAAAAAGAAAGAAAGCATGTTATACCTGTTATTTATTAATTTAGGTAAGAGAATGAGGAGCAAAAAGATGTAAGTGAACACTTGAAGGCTTCTTAGAATGCTTCATTTTGATTATATTTTTAGATTATTGGAAGAAGGGGAATTAAACCAGTTTGAGGTAATTTTTTAAATCTCACATAAAGTTAATTCTTATAATTTAAAATTGCCAATTCTGGTGAAAGCTAATTTAGCAATATCTGATATTTACAATAACACATTAACATATAGCTATCTGCACATTACTTTTCATAGCAATACATAATTATTAAGGACATTGTTTATTTGTGCCTTGTAGGCAGATAACGAGTATTCCACACTCAACCATCCATCCAGATCAGTGATGCCTGTGGACTCTTACGACACTATTGAACGCAACTTTGCTGATAGATAGACCTCCTGTGAGAATGACTATTCAGATCGTTTTTGGTTATAGAATTATTGATTACACATTAAACACACATAAGTATTGCTAAATAATTTTTGCTAACTATTTACAATGAGATTTTTTTTTTCTATTCAGGAAGTTCCTGCATATGGTTTATTAAATGAAAATGCTAATCCACCACAAGAAAGGTCCCGTAACAGAGCTCAGGATAGAGCAGCAGACAGAGATTCAGATACAGATAGTCACCAGTATGCTAAAACTAAACACATACCAAAGAAATCTAAGGTAAGATATAGGAAAGGAATGTAGTAAAGAAATTGTTTAAGATTAGGAAATTGTTGAACATAACTGTATTCTGCTTGAGCTTGTGTGCAGTAATTTTTATTATAGAATAAGAAATGATAGCAATTGTACATGCTCCTTGTACCTACAAAGCTGTCTGTGGCTGTATGGTATGTTGTTCCAGAATAATGAGTTGACATACAGTGAGGTTAACATGGGTGGTCAAGACAGTCTCCACCCACATCTCATTACTGGAGGTGAAGTTCAATACTCGGGCATCAATCATGGAGTCAGACCTGAAGGTAATGTTAATTGTAATGGACCATATCAGAGAGGGTAGTGTAGAAAGAAAGAGAGAAAATGAAAGTATTGATATAAAGATTACTGTTACAGGAAAAGGGATTACAGAAGTAGCCCATGTTAATTTGTGATGTCATTATGGCGAATATATCCAATTAATTTCCGTTTGTGTACACAGATTCCAGCCTCAACCTAGACTCCCTCCTCATTCAGTTGCGTCCAGTGTCCCAGCAGTACCAGGAGCTAGGTCGTGCTGCAGGTCTACCAGAGAGTACACTAGAGGACATTGCTAAGATTATCATGGAGGCGTATGATGGACTGGTGGAGGTGTGTGATGCCTGGATGAGACACATGAGGAAGGAAGACATCACTCCTACCTGGAAGGCAGTGTCAAAGATGCTACAGGATATTGGACAGGAAAAACTGGCTAAAGATCTACTCAAAGTTTACAGCACAGGTAATGTTGAATATAATATGGTAGCAACTGGTTTGAATTGAAGTCACTCCGCAATATATCTCATTCACATAAATTTAGGCCCATTGTCTGTGCATTTTAGCCAATTTTTCAAACTTTGGTATTTATATTTGTAGGAGCTCTCCCAGTTATGGTGGACATGCACACTGTGGAAATCCCCAGGCAGGCTACCCAATCTCAGCCCCCACCTATACCGCAGAGAAGTGATGAAGTAGCCATGGCAACAGTGGCGTCATTAAAGAGGGAAGCAAGAGATAGTGGATCAGGTGAGAGATATATTAACACACATACGTACACATTGACGTCATCACATGTTCTATTTGAGCAGAGCCTCCACCCCCAGTTCCTCCCTTCCATCCCAATGGTGTCCAAGCTGTGGCAGTTCCCCCCAGGCCCCCCAAGTTAGAAGACACCAAAGCAGCCCCAGCCATTCCTCCCAAGATCCTCCCACCCAAACCTTCATCTAGCAAACCCAATGGAGAGGCCACTCCTTCTCTTCCTCCCAAGCCAAGGGACCTGCCCCCAAAGCCTACCAAGCACTAATGCAGTATGTGACTCTTTAGAACAATTTCTGACATTAATATTATCATGTCAAGACTAATGCTAGCTGCTTATTATTGTATGTCATGTCATGTCATGTCTGTTTTAATATCACAGTGTAATGATGTTGTAGGTTTGTAGTGATAATTCATATTCTTTGTAATCAAAATTACACATTTTTTTGATGAAATTTTACAAACAATTTTTATAGCTAAGTAAAACTGGAAAGATTCTGTTCAGAACATTAATTCTTTACTTGCCTTCTCAAATATTCTTCCAATATTAATCAATACTTGTACATATATCAATACTTCAATGTATGTCTCTCCTGGTTGAAAGGTAGCAGCCTGGTTGTACCCACTGTCTCCATAACAACCACTCCCATGGGTCCTTTATTGACCAAACATACACAAACATTCCCATATATAGCCATCCTGTATCACTAGCAGAAGTAGCCACAGAGTGACTGTGAATACTCTCAGCTAGGATCACCTCACCTCTCACTCTCCATGGGACACACTCACCTATTAACAAACTCTAGCTAGGTATACACACCTAAACCTGTCTGTATTGTTATAGTCCACCACATCTCCCACATTCATTTATGAGGTGCATTGTTGTTCTTGTAAACATGAATGAAGTCAAGTTGTTATCAGTAAATAAAACAAACCACAAACTCTCACACAAGCTGCTCTATTCATTACAAGTTCAAGGATAAGTTTTGACTTGTATAGCTATACATATTATCATTACACAAGCAAAATTAGCAAGCAAACTCAGGTACAACCACTTGCGTTTCAAATTGTATTATTTGCTCATTTCGTTGAAGGATGCTTTCAGATATGAATGATCCTTTCAACATTTCATTATCTGTGTGCTTGCTCAGTGCTTGACGTAAGAACTTGTAATGACATAAACTCTAAGCATGCAAGCAACAGTAAAGCTGGAAGTCCATGGCTTGAAGATACAAGAAGTGTATTTTAAAGTGATCAGTTCTTGCTAACTGAATAAAATGAAATTCAGAGCCCAATATGTACAGCTTGAAATTGATGACTATTATGAAGCTGATGGATTTAATTTTATTAAGCGTGTTTAAATTCATTATCAGTTAACGATTATCACTGAATCATTAAAAAAAACACGTAATATTTCAGCACGAGCGTGCAGACACCCAGGATCAGTACTACCCTTGTCTCGTGTGCTATGTCTAACTACTGGACACAGAGAGCAGGGAAAGGACGAGTCACCAGTCCCTGTCCCTGTCCTGTTTCCTCCTCACACACTGTAGAGTTGGTTTTATTTGTTATTGCTTATTCACGTGCCGTGTAAACACGCACTTCAAACTAACTCACGTACATACTGTTAAGTGCATGAATCATGTGACTTCCTGTAGCCCCACCCACATAAACATCCATGCATATGGATTAACATACAGGTATACAGCCACACTCAAATTCATAGGCTATTATTTCAAAACAAACACCATTCGAAAGTGTACGTTAGCACAGAATTCTTTGATGAAGAGTTAACGAGGTCAAGTGAAGTGTCGGCAACAACATGACTCCGTTAACTCAAACAAAGTATAAATAACAATAACATACACACACACACACACACAGTATATTGTACAAATGAGACACAATGTACCAATGTTCAATGTGTGAGTACTTTATTCAGAAGGATAAAGCGAAAGTTCCAGGTCACTTGGATGTGAATGAGATGGTGGGTTATTTACTGGTGTCCTATAATACAAATAATACATAATAACAAATAATACTAATATTCCAGTCATTCAATCCTCATACAATGGGTTGAGGTTCAGTATTACAAAAATAACTCGACAATTACAATAAACAGCTTCAAAAGATAAGATAGGATGTAAAAACAAAACAAAAACAAAACAAAGCAAAAAACCAAGACCAACACTATAACAAAACAACCACATTATTATAAAAGTTCCCTAATTTTCTTGTACCACATACAGTCCATATCTCTGTGTATGTGCAGTGCATTAGGTGTATCAGGTCTTCACTATAATAAGCATTATCTCACTAGTTCTCATCAACAAGTCATGACATTAACCACTCAGTGGTCCACTAGAATAGGCTGTGCTAATCAACCCTGATGATAAACCAGCTGCCATGACCACCATGTGTTCTTAATTAATACAACTTTAAAATTACTTGCAGAGCTTCCTAAGCCCAGAGGTCTAACCCATGCACCACAAGGTCCATCTTCTATTTGCAACTGGTCGCCATTGCATGAAGGTACTGATGTGTCTCCCAGCTGTGGGTTTACAGCCGGCATTTCTCTATTTTAATAGAATATTTGGTGACTATCACATTTTAGAAGCTATATTTATCTTCCTTGAGCTTTTTGATTTGTCAAAAAATAAATAGCGTAATAGATATACCATAAAAACGTACATGTCCTGAAGAACATCAAATAACTGTGTGGGTTTGTATGATCATCAGTCAGCATTTCTTGTGGTATTCACAATTCAACATGCATCCTGTTTTGTGAGGGATTAACAGGAAATACATCAGACTTAAAAAGGTCAGTCTTCTGTGGAAGATCAGAGTGTAGAAAGTAGGAGACTATGTCCATCATTATTATCTTTAGTTACTTTTTGATAGCATCAGGTAAGCAGTAAGCTGAATGTTTTATCCCATAGGTTCATTCATCTAGTTATGTTGACTTGATAGGTGAGCTTGTTGTGGAGAAAGCTCCAGTCTGTCCTGATGACAGTGCAGTTTATAGATGTAGTGTAAATAGTGGAAGGCTAGAATGGGATTGGACTCCTCCATCAGGTTCAAGACAACGATTATTGGCACTTATTTCTGGACTGCATTCTGGGCCACATGTAGTGACTACAACAGTCAATATGGCAACCATTGTATTTAACATAACAAGTATTAGTTCATCATACATAAATGTTATCGCTACTGTTAGTGAAGCTCAACTTTTGAATGGAACTCTGATGGAGTGTGGAAGAGATAGTCTTACAATAAGCCTGCCAACAATGAGTAAGAAACCATGTTTGGGTAATTTATAAATTTGAAAAATTTCATGGTCATATTTTCATTGCAGATCTTTTACCTACTTCCCTTGGAGTATCACTCAATGGAAGTGAAACTATCATAAATCCAAATGTAGCTGACTATAATAACATTGAATATCAACTATCTGGAGGCAGTCGCATGGCTTTGACTGAACCTCTTACAGTAAATTTACCAGAAACTATCAGCTTTCACAAATGCCAAGAAAACTCTACATTTTTCATTGGTAAGAATTAATACTATAATATTTTGTCACCTAACAGTAAATCACATTTTGTTCAGATAATTGCTTGCTAAATGACAATGATGGTGAAGAGAGAAATTATACAGTATTCACTAATAGCACATGGGTGATATATCAAAGATGCAGTGGTTCTAATATATTCGTAACTTGTGTTGGTGGGAGTTGGAGTGAAAACATCACTTGTTCTACATCTAATCCTATCACTTCTATAACTGATACAGGTACAAATAATAGTACCATATATACGATATACTTACTTCCTCAGTTGTTATACTTGATGATAGGTGAGCTGGTGGTAGAGAAAGCTCCAGTCTGTCCTGATGACAGTGCAATTTATAGATGTAGTGTAAATGATGGAAGGCTAGAATGGGATTGGACTCTTCCATCAGGGTCACCACAACAGTTATTGGCACTTTTTTCTGGACTGCATTCTGGGCCACCTGTAGTGACTAAACCACTCGATATGGCGACAGTTGTGTTTAACATAACAAGTATTAGTTCATCATACATAAATGTTACAGCAACTGTTAATGAAGCTCAACTCTTGAATGGAACTTTGATGGAGTGTGGAACAGATAGACTCACTATTAATCTAATAACAAAAAGTAAGTGCCTTTGTTTCAGTAGCTACCTAGAAATATGTAAATTTATAATTTAGTGCAGGTATAACAACTAATACATTAGTACTATTGACAATGTGGAACCAGGCTTTCAGTATATGCTTTGTTGTGTTCAGAAATATTGTATTGAAAACAGAGGTGATTTGCTTACTAGAGTTTTAATTATTAGGGGTTCACTATTTTGCTGGCACTTTGATTCGTAATGTAAGTAAATAATAACTATATTTTTTTTCCAGACATTCTGCCTACTTTTCTGTTAGTATCGTCCAATGGAAGTGAACTTGCCATTAATCCAATGATATCACATAATACTACTGGTAGCCTCTATTATCAACTCTCTGAAGGCACTCCCATGATAGTGACCCAATCGATAATCATGCAGTCATCAAATATCATCCACTTTTATCAATGCCAGGAAAATGCTACTTTTTTTGTAGGTAAGATTATGCCATCATATCCAGATAAGCACATGAACCATAGAAGATTATTAGTGTTAAATCTTCTCTAGACAGATGTCTGCTAAATGATGGTGATGATGAACAAAGAAACTATACTCTCTTCTTAAATGGAACATGGTTAATACACCAAAAATGCAGTGTTCCTGAGATAACAGTTACTTGCCTTAATGGTAGCTGGAGTGAGGACATCAGGTGTTTCCATAACATGAGCACAGGTATGGTGATGGATTCATTTAGTCCAGATTTTAATGCAACTGCTGATTTTTTAAATCAGGAACTAGATAAATCTATTTCCACATCAGATATCACACATTCAAAATTAACTACAAATAGCCAATAACCAATGTATTATCTCAATTATTACATACAAAAATAATAGGATTATTTATACAATTTAAACACTCCTTAGGTACAAAGTTATATCTGTCCACAGTTAAATTTGGAAGGTGACATCACATTTTTAGGTTGTTTTCTGGGGGATAATGTAGAGTGTCTTGAGGGTAGTATCACTATTGCCATGTTGCAGTGGAGGGGATCAAGGGGGGGCTGAGGGGGCCAGCCCCCATCCAAACAAAGTTTATTGAAAAATTACGATGAACAAGGTTACCAATATAGGAAAATATGTTCATAGGACAACTGCATGCTAATTTATGCCGTTCATTGATTAATACATGTACAAATCATTTACATATTGTATTAAATTTCTTAAATTTTGACCTAAGTATATTTGGATCCCTCTCCATCATTGGCACTAGATCCTCCCCTGGAACTTTATTATATAAATCTAATTAGCAGTGTGAACAGTGCTAGATAATTATGACACAATTGGTTATAAATGGCAGGCGAGCGAAGTGAGCAAGGCACTATCAGGATTAACACTATTGAAATCACGGATATTTTTTAATTGAGTAAGCGAAGAGAGACTCTCACTAAAGAGTCTCAATTGAGATTTTGGTGTGTACATATATATATATTGTTATATCACCCTAGATACCTTCACAATGATATCTTTAGGCACATTACCCATGAAATAACTCACGATATTTCAAGGTTGTTATTTCACACTGTACTTCAGCAAGCTCATTACCCTTGTAGTTATAGCAACTGGCAGAACTTGTCACTTTCCTGGTTTTTACAGCTACCTTCCTCTTGTGTAGCCTACTCAACTGGGTTAGAGCAACTGCTAAAATGCTCTAGTACTAACTACAGCAGTAAAGATGTCCAGTGTGGAATAAACTACTTATTACACTCTTCAGAGTGATATGGCTAGATATTTCACTCTTGCTTTATTTTCACTCCCTCTGGCTCTTGAAAATAAATTAGCCTGCTTGTGAAATATTTCGCCATATCTAAGTATATATTATATATATATGGCAAAGTTCAAAGAGGTCAATGCGTGTAATGTAAGCACTAGCATGGGCGAAAAAAATTTAGGATAAAAGACTTTGAAATAATGCCAGAAAAAACAAAGACAAAGTGCTATGGAGACAGAAGAGGACAGATGTTCACATTTAGGTCTTACAAACTTAGCGGAGTTCACTTTCTATTATATTCATTGCAGTGGTAAGTTACCTTGGTTAATGTGCTGTTTGTTCCAGCAATACGCCTTGCGTAACAGATTTGTTCTTACTTGAAAACCCATTATCCAATAGTTAAGTTACTAAGAGAATACAATACGATGCTTTATCACTAGAGCTCTGGTACAATAGAGTATTTTCAACAGATACATAATTACCAACTTTTCTAATCATAGTTCAGGGACATTAAGCCACACCCCAGACCACACCCAAAATCACAACAATTACAAACAAGTAATAATTGCATGATAGTTTAAAAGTATTATTTAATGTGATTTTCTGCAACCGGCGACAATAGGTAGTGGTCTCCAAAGTCTGCACTGTCACTTTTCTTCAGACTGAATCAAAATATTCATGAAAAAAAAAGCAATTCTAGCATCAAATATACACTCCAAATTTTTAGAACAGTGGAGACAATCGGTAATTTGGCAGATCATGTAGTAAACAGATACTAAGTTTATCATTTCTGGGACAAACAATAGAAAGAGAACAATTCCATTGTGGGACAGTGACTAAGTGATAAATCCAAGACTGTCCCGGATCTCTCGGGACAGTTGGCAACTGTGTGGGGCGTACTTTGGAAAGGCGGCTTGAAAAGCATAATTCTTTGGTTCAACGATCCTTACCTGTCTCAGAAAATTAATTAGAAAATCAATTGCCCAATAGTCAAGTCGCCAAGAGAAGACAGTGTAATTATTTTGGTGATCAAGTGTACATATTTGTGTACGAGTATTGTGTGTTGTTAAAGAATAGCACAATAAAATAAACAAAAACATTCAACTAATAAAATTTCAGTCAGAACAGCTTGCTGGCCATTTGTGCTGTAGCACATCACTAGTATATATGTTTGGTCGTGTGTATGTCATTGTTGCATACATACACACATTTTTTTGCATTTTACCTCTTCCCAAACTCCACTAAACTAAATTCTTGACCCCTATTATCCAGGTAAAGCTATCGTTTACCCTCTGGAATTAGGCTGTTTCTAATGATGTGAATGGGTCTTACAAACCTACCGGAGCTCATTACTATTAGTGGCATTGGTATGTTATCTTGGTTAATGTGCTGCTTGTCATAGCTGTTCTTACTTGAAAATCCATTAGCCAATAATGACAAGTCACCAAGAGAATACCATCTAAGTCTTGTGCTGGTATATCCAGTGAACAAGTGTGTGTGTGAGATTGTTGTGTGCGGCATCTGCTGCTTAGCTAAGAATATTTTGAAGTAAACAATAATATAAACTGCCTTTTTTTTTTTGCTTTCTCCCTCTTGTTAGTAATTCTGTAAAATACCTTTTTTTTGTTTAGCTCAAAAATTTTCAGCGAGTAGTTACTATGACATTGAAACTTAATATACATACACACAAACATATACATAAATGCAATGCAAATGTAAATTCCCTTGCAACCACTAGCAGTTATGTGCACCTAGCAGGGCCAGGTTGCCTGTGCACTAAGCCGGCACTGTGAGCCGTGCAAGCAAAGCTCCTGAAGCCGAGCTAAGAACTCGCAGGAGAACAGGCCTTTCCTCACAGCAAGTGGTGTGGACACCCGAAATCCCACCTGGACCATTGCTGTATTATAAGAAAAGGCCTTGAATTTGCACCCCAGCAAATGCCAGGTACCCAATCACAGCTGGGTGGACTGGTGAGGCTGGTGGGAGGCAGATGGAAAATTCCCTGAGTTGGGCTTAAACTCGGGGACCTCACTCAGGCCCTGAGCCAAGGACACAACCACTACACCACACAGCCACCACATACATACATGCATACATACACACATACATACATTGGAGCAGCCCCACCCCTCAGCTAATGTTTCCTCAACTACAGGCTCTGTGGACTGATTTAACTGTAGGTGCTAATGGACCACCTATTCACTAATTAGCATACATTCACTGCATTCATACAAACGATTATTCTATTCTAACTTTACCTTTCTCATACCTGCCCTTATCTTATACAATCCCCATTCCATTCCACTCATATATACACTTCTAACTCTCTCATTCTTTTTAAGCTTGCCCATACTCTTTATAGTTCTTGCTTGCTTTTGTGTATCATTTATTTTGTTTTGTTTTATGTTCTGTAATTGTACTTTGTTCTTTAGTTCTGTATCATTTTGTTTGAATTTGAGACTGAGTAATGATAGGGATCTTGAGCATACTGGGAATAGTGGATAGGCCTTAGTCAGGGTGTTTAAGTCTGGAGATATTTTTGTCTTTTTCCCTTTGTTTTAGTTAGTAGTTTTTGCGTGATAGTTTGGCTGAGTTTTTATAGCTTTACCTACCTACATACATACATACATACATACATACATACATACATACATACACACATACATACATACATACATACATGCATGCATACATACATACATGTTTATATACTGACATATTAGAGGTGTGCTTCAGCATAAATGGCGAACAAAATAGCCTAGCTTTGAGCTAAAGCCCTTGGCATAATTTAAATGTGCTAACTTGACTTAAAATTCAATGATGACTAATTTATAAATTAAACAAATAGCTTAGTTGTTTAGGTCTGCTCCAAGAAGAGGTTGCTTTTACAACTCATTCGGCAGATCCATTTCTTTCTTTTATCAAAACACTTTACCAACTGACATGATCAGTGGCACGGCGAAAAAACAGGTTGCATGATCATAGCTATATATCAGTAAAAACATAAATGAACATCACGGAATATTGTGTAACCACTGCAAGTGTATCGCTTGCTTAGCTCGCTTGCCAATCATCAATTCAGCAACAATGATTTCTGGTCACTTAGGTATGGCTGCTGCTCGCATGGGCATGACTTATCAGCTGTGTATGAATGTATGGCAGGGACGGATCCAGGGGGGGGGCCCAGGGGGCCCTGGCCCCCCCCCCCCCTCCCTTACACACACACCACACACACCGACATGTGATACACACAAGGCACAAACATGTAATACAGCCAGCATTTAATACTTCTTTCTGTGGTTAGTGTACTTCGTTTACACCATGACCACTTACTTGTGCTGGCATTCTACTAACATTGCCTTATGATAGCAAGATTGCCAGTTTGTAATGTGAAAATGTCAAAGAGAGTTCAGTCTAAAGAAAAGATCCAATTCAGAGCTCGACCTGTGGCAGCACAAATGGAAAGCTGACTCTGAATTAGCTGTAAGCCTTTGTACTCCAGAGAAAAGCCTAGTACATGCAGATTGTGATTTCTTTCCCAATATTCACACTCTTTTATGTATAATGGGCACATTGCCAGTTACAAGCTGTGAATGTGAACGTTCCATCAGCATGCTCAAATTGATCAAGACTTCACTGAGGAGTAGTATGGGACAAGATCGTCTTAATGGATTGGCAATACTATATTACCACCGTGACATTGAAATTACTTCAGAGGAAGTGGTGGATGAATTCTCATCCAAGACGGATGGTATTATGACTATATAACTTGCTTCAATAAATTCTTGACTAATTCTTTATTGTTGTCAGTGAGTGTAATTTTTTTCATGTATGTAACAAATTGAAATATTCAGAAAGAAACCCAAAAAAATTAATTAGTGGGTGTGATAAAATGGGTGTGGTCAAGTTTCCACTTAACTTTCGCCCCCCCCCCCCCCTATAAT
>WLWD01002666.1_pt1 | contig 50883 bp, 57 predicted proteins | sample 6712731 | NCBI WGS metagenome assembly WLWD01 (sample SAMN12718690, study PRJNA576275) | sponge metagenome | isolation source: marine sponge | host: Mycale hentscheli | place: New Zealand: South Island, Marlborough, Capsize Point | collected 2014-11-01
ATGCCCAATACTTACTGGTATCTATTTTAAAAACAGTCATGATATTACTGAAATAATATTATATTTAAAGGTTTATAGAGTTGTTGTTAGTTTAAAATAAAAAAAATAAAAAATGGGTTTTTTTGATTTAGTTATTGCCAATTCACTGGAGATACTATATTGGTAATTAATCTACCGGTTTCTTTTTGAATGACATCCACACTGTGGTAGTCAACAATAAAGTATTTGTCATCTCCAGATTCTTGATCGTGCTCACTACCAATTCTTTGAGGACCTTGGAAGAATGCTAAGGTTGGCTCAACTTCAGTTGCAACACATGCAACGTTTCTTTGGTCGAAGGATGGATCTAATACTAATCCTATTCCGTCTAAGCCTTTTACGGTTGTAGTACCTGGTTCAAAGTTGTAAGGTACTGGAGTTGTTGAGGCTAGACCTCTAAGGAAGGTGTTTGCATTGAACTTCATGTAAGTGAGTGGGTGCATACCGATTCTAGACATTTTACCACCTACTAGAGCGCCTTCAATGTTTAATTGAGCTACTGCAATATCCTGTAGAGGATTATTGACGCTTCTCTCTGCGCTACTAGTATAAGTATCCCATAAACCTGTTATTGTTTGGTCGTCATTTAAACCACTCAAAGCATTAACAGTGTCGTAGGATTGTCTTTGTTCGATTTTCGTACTTGCCACTTGAATTGAATCTTGTAGGACGTTGTGATGGTTCTTTAGTCTTGCTTCTTCATGGATGATGAATTTAAGACCGTATTTCTTTGCTTCAAAGTGACTTCTTGTGTATGTCAACTCTTTTGCAATTCCACCAGTTAGACCTTCGTCAATTCTAGTCATACCGCCGAATTTGGTTACCGTGTCAATATCAATTACTAAGTTAGGAATTGGTATTTCTTTGGTCAAATTCTTTGCTACGTATTGTCTGTCCCTTTTACCTAGTACTTCAGTCCAGATGTTGATAATTTCAACTGCAGAGTTTGTGTTGCTTCTTAAAGCTGCTTCACGTACTCTTCCTGGTTGTTGTACGTTAGAAATGTATTCGTTTGTAATGTTCTCAATTTCAGAATCGAGAAATGCATTATCATCGAATTGTTTGCCTTCTTGTGCAAGTTTTACATTTCCTAGATGTGCATCAAGGTCATAGATTGGCCATGCATCTGCTTCTTTAAAACCATGTTTTGGGGTTTTATATGAAGCGTATAAGACATTATCTGTTGGATTTCTCCAAATCATTGGGTTTTTTGTCTCTCCAAAGGTATTTACTTTGTCAGATTTTACTGTATATCCTGCCAGCATAATCACCTAAAAGAGTTGTACCTCAATTATGTCGTTGTCTTTTGCATCTGCTTGACTCCAGTTTTCGGTATCCGTAAAGGTTTCCAACCATGGAGTATCTGTGCCTTTTGCGATTGTACCACCTTCTTTTGCCCAATAAATACCTACTTCTCTGTTGGCGTCTGCAGAAGTTCCTAAAGATGCTACTACTTCACCTTCTTTTCCGGTACCACCAGCCTTTACTCTCTGACCTGATTTAATGTCTCCTCCTGCTACTACAGTTACGAAGTGATTTCGAACTGCGCAAGGAACATCAATAGCTTTGGCTATTCCGCTACTATTATCAGCAGATCCTAAGGCAACAACTTTTGTGACATAATCAAAGTCAGTTGCAGTTGTGGATTTATTTGCATTTCCGTTGGTATCAATGTACAATACGTCTCCCTTTACAACATTTGTGGATGCTGCTACTGAGAATCTTCGTATAGGCAAGAACGTTTGCTCACGAGTGATAGTTCCGGCTTGAGTTAATTGTGCTGCCATCTCATATCACCTAAATCATTTTTCTCCGTGTCTCAGTTTGTTGTGCAACTTTGACGTATGAAGAAATGTTTTGTGCTTGTCTTTGACTTTTGTTCATTTTTGAAGCGAAATCTTTAATAGTGTCTAATTGTGCTGCCCAGTAAGTGCTTGGTTTGTCAGATTTCATGATTTCAGCGAATTTAGCCTCAGATTGACCATAATGATCAGCAATCTCAGAAGCTACTTTTTCTTTCGATTGTTCATCAATGATTTTTTCTAATTCTGCTACCTTCTCCGATAGTTTCATTTTTTCTTCGTAATCCTCGCCTTTATTATCCATGGCTTGTTCCATTGGAGAATCCTCTACTACCTCTTCGGTAATATCTTCTTTCATCATTTCTGGTTCTGCGGGAATCATTTCAATAACTGCTTCAACTTCCTTTGCAATTTCTGCAACGGCATCAACTACTTCTTGAGGACCTGCCTCTTGAGGGGATGACTGCATTTTTTCAGTTAATTGTAATTCATCCTGTGCAATTTTAACTAATTTGCCTCGAATGTCTTTAAAAGTCTTGATTTGTTGTGCGTTCATGTTATTAAACTTTATATTATTTCATTATATATATATATTTAAACTAGTAATATTATTAGAGTATTATTCTAAAAGTTTTAGTTTAGTTTCGGTTTTCTTCTTTTCTAGTAGTCCGTTTTTACATAATGTTTTTATTTCTAATTGAGCATTTCTAAGTTGAACCTTACATTCATTTTGTGTTCCTATACATGTTCCTTTTAATATTGCTAAACGTGCACCATATGCTGGTTTTTCCATCAATCCTGCCAAATGTAGTCCTACCCACTCTGAAAAGTTCTTTGGATCTTCCCTTGGATTTAATTGGTATACTGCAGGAGAACAGAATGGAGGAAGTGATTTACCTCTATATTTTGGCATGATTTCAATCATTGCATAATAATCTTTTCCTTCTTTTAATACATCTACTATGGTTCCAACCCTGAATTGTTCCTGGTGTTCCAATACACTTTGAATGTTATCCGTAGGAATACTAGGGTGTACAAATTCATTACCATATACTGATGGTTTGCCTAAAAATTCATCAGATGTTATTACATATGGTTTTCCTATAAATGTCATAATATTTTTATCAAGTGTTGATGAAGATACGCCCCAACCGTTACCATTTACATTTTCTGCTTCTAATAGCCATATTTTTGCATATTTTTTACCATCTTCATCATCAAAGACTTGTGCTTCTTTGACATTTCCAAGTTTATTTGAATCTCCTATTTGTGACCAATGAATTACGTGACTATGTTCTTCTAAAAGTGGACTACCTTCAGGCAGATCATCAGTTAATGTACCTGAGCTTATCTCATATAATTCCTTGTTTACAGCCTCTAACACTCTTATCATTGCCTTATTTTCAGGAAATTTCTCAATACCTTGCTCTAATTGGTATCTTAAATCCAATAAATCATTACTATGGTTTGGATATTTGTTCTTCATTACGCGCACCTGTGACTTTAGAACATCCAAGGATAGATCAATTTCTTGTTCTCTTAATGGATCTATTTCTTCTATTGCTTTTTTCAATTTAACACCTGAAATGATACCATATTACTATGGAATGGTCCTTTTCCTCCAGTGAATACCAATCTTCCTTGCTTTGTATAAAGACCAGGAATAGTAAATATATCTCCAAGTTCTACCTGTATTTTGCCATCAGAACCATCTGTTGTAAAAACTGATGTAAATGGGCTTCCAGTAACCTCAGCACCATTAGGATCCCTTACTATAATCTGTTGAGAATCAAGGGTTGAATCTGTAAAGTTTAAAATAGTTGTTTCATTTCCTCCTGAATTGGTTTCCCATATCTCAATAATTGCAGTATGTCCTGTATCTCCTACACTTGGTAATCCAAAATCTTGTACCATATAAACTATAACATGGTTTTAATATATAAATAATTAGTTATGTTATGGCTGAATATATGACCTATCTGATTTAATCCTTCTTATATACACTCTATCACTTAAACTTCTCCTAATATTTGGTCTACTCTCTAAAGATAACCTTATATTGGAAATTCCACCTAACAATCTTCGTATATTTGATGAATTCTCTGTTAATCTTCTAATATATGCACTGTCTCTGTTAATAATTGAAAATGCAGGAGCAAAATCAATGATGAAAGTTTGGATTGTATTTGGTTTTCTGTTTACTATATCTATCTTAAATGGTAATATCGGTATCCTTTTTGTAACGATATCTGTTTTAAACTCATTTGACACCTTATTTACTAATGATAAATCTATAGTGAATTCAGTATCATTAACATTAACTAATTTAACATCTATTTTCTGTGGTAATTGGGTGTCTTTTTTAATTAATATGGAATCACATAATATTTCTAATTCTGAAGGTGGTAATAATATATCGATTACTATATTTAAAGGTGTACTCTTGATTAAAACTAGGTCTGTTTTTATGGATAACTGGTTGTCTTTTTTAATTAATAATATGTCAAATGATGGTTTTATGTCTGAACCTTCTGTAAAATAATTAATATTGTTATAATTTTCAGTTAAATAGTTAACATTCACCATATCACTATTATCACCAATGCTTTATATAAAAGACTTAAATATAGTAATATTAATTGGTTGTGTATTTTACAGGTGTCTCATAATCTTTTATGACTATATCACTTTTCTCTATCTGAGGATGACTTGTAGTATGGCCTTCAGAATCCAGTATAATTTTATCATTTTGGTCCTTTCCAAAAACATAGAAATAACTTAGTCCGGTTGTCTTTGTGGGGTCATTGGTCATTAATATCATTGCAGTTACTCTTCTATAGAAAAAGAGATCTCCATGTTTTAAATCTAATTTTTTTACTTTTAACAGTGTTTTTTTATTGTTTTTATCTAATTGTGGTATTGCTATTGAAAAACTGACAATTCTTGTTCTGTCTATATCAGAGTATTTGTTCTCGGTTCCATTATCATTGTATCTAGATAACTCAGTTCCGTCATTATATGTGCAAACCCATTCTAATTCCATATGTATTATAATATATATATGTATTATAAATAGGTTACTGTTTAAATTTCGTCGTATAGAATTGTGATTGTTTCAGCTGGTTTTGTTCCAGGTGTTGCATTTGATGCAACACTTGCTTGTAGAATAAAGTAATTTGTTGTTTCACCGACAGCATTTATTTCATTACCTGTTTCTGAAATGAAATTGGAATTTCCAGGGTTTAGTTGATTGCCGTCAGTATATGTGAATAGATCTGTTACACTTGTAATTGTAGAATATACTGCAGTTATAAGGTTTCCACTAATTCCTACTGATCCATCGGCTACTCTATAACCAGAGGCATCCTGTGTTGCTACAGTGTGGGGTGGATATTGATCTCCGATATTAAGTGTAATACCTGTTCCAAATCCTGTACCATCAGTGTAAAATCTAAAGTTGTCTACCGTTTGTGATGGTGCGGTTGAACATTTGATTAAAAGTGAATTTACATAACTGTTGTTTGCTGCCGATCCTGAAGATGGAATAGGTACTGGATTGTTTGAATCTATTTCTGTATCATCGTGTGTTTTAAATCTTACGTTTGAAGGAGTTTCACCTGATACATCTGTACTAATACTGTTACCAGATGATCCTGCTGTGTCTTTGTATAATTTTAATACTGCTACCATATATATAATACATAATTTTTATTATATATAAATATTTGTAAATGTTTTGTTTTTAGTGAGTGGTCAGATTCTTGGGGAAGTACCAGCATCGATTTCCAAAACAACCATCTGGGATCTGCAATTTCCGTTATCAAGGGTGTTCTCAATTTCAATTAGTTGAGATGCGGTAGCTTTTGCACCGATTGCGGAATGAAATATGCCGTCAGTCATGCAACCATATCCAGAACCTCCTGATCCCGCACTGTCCCCGTTATTTGGGGCATTAACAAATTGGGTAGCGGTTCCCATTCCAACTGTCACTCTGTCCAACTCGGCTAAAGAACCTGATGCGCCTCTGCTGATTTTAGCTTCCGTATGATTGTTTTGTACGTTTTGTGTTCCGCCAATTACAAATGGAGAAGATGCAGCTTGAACAAATCCAGAAGGGATTATTTTTGCAACAAGAATGTATGCATCCTTTCCTGCAGAAACAGTATGCGTTAATTTGCCTCCCACTGCACTTATATCACCTTCAAGTCTTATTATATTGTCGTTGAATTCCTGCGTTGCCAAATATTCAATGTTAGACATTCTACTACTACTGTCTTGTGGTTTGTATGTTATAAAAACATTTCCCTTAAAAGAACCCATTATATTTCTATCTCATCAAATGATGTCTCCTTATGGTGATCTTCAGCCCTCGTGATAGACCGTCACCGTCCGTATTATCCAATATTAATTGTAATCTTCTGCCTTTCTCCCAGGTACGGTTCAATAATACGGGCTGTGTGCTTGCAGTCTGACTTGTAAATTCATTGCTATCCATAGTCGGCTTGGTTGAAAATATGGTTGAGAATACGTTTGAATTGAGAGCGGTTTCCTTATGGATATCTGCCGTCAACAGGGTGGTTCCCGTACCGGCAACGGTCAACGTAAGCTCAACAGCCTCAATTGTAGTAGTATATGGTGCCGCATCAGTAGTATATAGTGTGCCTGTTACGAGTTGAGACGTTTCATCTGACACTGGATATGAACCATGTTCGACAATGGAGCCTATATCTATCCACTCATTGTTGATTCTTCCTCTGAATTCACTACGAGTTGAATCGAAAAAAATATCTCCGTTTATCGGGGATGTCGGTGGTGTCGCGGAATCACCTAGATTTATACCAGATTTATATGTCCATTTTACGTTAGGATGGATTGTTACGTTGTCACTTACATCAACACCACTAAACATATTATTAATCTTATTCATTACGTCTCCACCAAATCTAGTGGCTGTGGAAACTAAGGCACCTCCAATTATACTCCATACCATATATTTAAATATATATACTCTTTTATATAAATTGTTACTTTGTTTGGCTTCCTATAAAGAACCCAATCTGTGCTGATATGAATCCTGTAAATACTGGAGTTAATGATGTCCAAGCCTGTTCAAGGAATGTAGTGTCTACGTCTCCACCATATGCTACATCAATTGCTACTTTACCTACTCCTGTGGCTGCCCAGACTGCTCCTACTGTTAATACACCATGTTTGATTATTTTAAGTGAAGTTTCAAGGAATGATGTTTTTTTATCATGGATATCTACTTCTTCTCCTAGAGAAATATCATCTTCAGGCATAAAATATTATAATATTACATGTTATTTAAGTTTATTGTAATATAATTTGAAACATACTTATAATAGTTGCTCCAATTACCACTGCCAATGATATTATTTTATAATTGTTTTTTGACTTGGCTCTCTCTTCCTCAACATGTATAGAGTGTTCTGTCTCTAGTCTTGTCATTCTTGTTATGGTGTCCTGTCTGGCATTTTCTATTTTTGAATGAATTTTGGATATATTATCACTTAATTTGTCAACCCTCTTATCTAAAAATAATAATTTTGAGTCAAGTGTTGCTAATCTTTGTTTAAGATGATCGAATTTCTTGTCCAAATAATTTATATCTTCTATGTCCATTTATCTCCACCTATCGCTGTTTTCCATGTTGGTTTACCTTCTGGCCAAACATCCACTTGAACTGGTTTAGACCAAGGTTTGGACCAATTAGAAGATATATTATTACCTGGTGTAGGATCTGCACCTCTTTTACCCATGGTGTCTGCTGAAAACTCTGCCATTCCAGTCAATTCTCTAAATCCATCCACTTCAATAAGTCCTCTCTCAAGCATATCAATATATGTTTCATAAAGATCCTTTGGAATGATAGTGATTAGTTTAGGTTTGTTAATTTTATGCATTAATTTTAATGGGACTGTAGATATATCCTCAGTACACCATAACAAAGATAGAATTCTATCATATACCTGTTTACTCACTACTGATTCCATGTATTTTCTTTCAGGTGCTATTTCAGTTTGTAAGTAATTATCTAACTCTGATATGTTTGTATTTCCACCTAATTGCCCAACATCTCCTTCTGATATCATAAAGCCTGGAATTCCAAAATGTGCTATAATTGCCTTGATTAACCCTAATCGTATGTTATCCAATCCTGCAATATCACCAGAATTAGTACTGTTGTTTAATAATTCAACCCCTTTTTCATCCATTTTAGATGATGTGGTTACTGCAGTAATCTGGCCTTTTGATCTGGATACACCATTTAAGAATGTATTAATTACACCTTCCTCGTTTCCATATTCCTGAGGTGGTACAGGTACTGCAAATATTGGTGGTGTAAACCAACTATGTAATGATGCCTGCTCATAATCCTCATTTAATACTATGTTAAGATTACTTGCTATATCTACTACGTTTGCTATTTTTGATTCTCCGTAAAAATCAGAGAATAACTCATTATTGTATCCCTGCATAATATATACTGCTCTTTCTATGTCCAAAATATTATCCCTTTGATCTGATTCTATTCCTATTAATCTGACACCTTGTAATTCTCCAGTGTTTTGGTCAACTACTGGTCTTAATGTGTGTTCCTGTCTTATAATTCTAAACTGTTCTGGAAGTTTAAACTCTCCATTTTCCTCATTTCTAAGCAGAGGAGTCATTGCCAGAACACATCTGCCTTGCTCTAATGAAGTGATATATGCATTTGCAAGATTTGTTGTCAAATCCATTTCAATCATCATCTGGTCAATTCTGTCTTTTATTTGTTCAGGTGTTAATTCCTTGTCAAAATATGGCACATAAACAGGTGTTTTCTCGAATGTATCCTTTTGCTCTTCTGGTATCTCTTCCTCTTTTCTTGGTATAATTTCAGTAGTGTATCCCTGTCCAACTACTAGATTAGTCTGAATTTTACAAACCCTCCTTACATATACATTACTCATAGCCAATCTAAAATCTTCCCTATCCTGTGATGTATATGGATCTAATGCCTCCCATGCTCTAATACCCATTACATCAGATAATTCTTTATTTTCTTGACCTTTTAATTCTCTTTTAGAAGATTCTAATCTACGTTTTGATAAATGTACACCTCCACCTCTTGGTAATACTGATCGTTTTGCAGGCATATACCTATATAATCATGTAAAAACTATATAAATATTGCAGATTATCCTATTCTAACCCTTTTTTAATATCAGAACCTATTATATCATCAATTGTTGATCCGTTACGAGCCATTTCACTACCTGATATGCTTCTAATTCTTCCCTGTATATAACTACTTGCTACCTCACATGCATAACAAAGTGACCAAAATCTGTCATCATGGTGTCCTGCAGGATGGTTATATATGATATTTCCAGCATCTGTGATTTTTTTTTCCTGTTCCATTATTTCCTCAAACAATTCTTGAGAATGTATTATTAGTTTTCCAGAATGAAACATTGCTGCTACCATGTTTATCATTCTATGCTTTGCTGGCTGTGATGATACTATTGGATGTAATGGTAGATAAGGAGGTAATATCTGTTGTGCAGTTTCTCCAATTCCTAATCTATCGTATCCTATTGCTGCCATTCTTTCTTTTTGCCATATCTTTCCCAAGTCTTCTCCCACCTGGTTAAAGTTGATATGAGGCCATACCTTGAGACCTTTCTCTTCAAATATTCCATCTTCATGTCTTTCAAGCATTAGAAATGATGCATTGTCTACTCTTTGTGCAATATCCAATCCTCCAAAATTTAATACTGCCATTCTATTTTTTTCTCTTTTTTATCTTTGCAATTGCTACAAGAGTCAATGAGATCATAGGTATTATTTCTATAAGGTCTATTCCATATAGAAAGAAATCTAAAATGGGATGAACATGTGATACTATGCCCAGTCTTAAATATGCATCTCCTGCCCATATAAAATGTGGTATTTGCAAATATGTTATTATTAAGGATATTATGATGTTACCTGTAGTATGCATGTCAAACCAATCTAGGAATTTTGTTAATATTAAGGACATATTTATTGTATAATTAATTAGTATTTATTTTTATCTAGTTAGATATTTATAACAGTATTACTATATACAAATATGAAAAAACAAAAATTAGTAGCTTTCCATGGAAAAGTAGATGAGAAGGAAGGACTTTTGAAACAACTCCAAGATCATTACGACCAGGATGAAATAATCAAAGGAGAATATTGGGAGAAAGGTAAGGGATGTGCTATAGGATGCACAATTCATTCAGACAAACATAATAAATATGAGTCAAAATTGGGCATTCCTGAATGGGTGGCAAGATTGGAAGATAGATTGTTTGAAGGTATGGAAAACGCAGATTCTAAGGAATTTCCATCACGTCTAATCAAGGCAATTCCAGTAGGGTTTTCAAACTGGCAACATGTATACCATCAATTATACATTCACATCCTTGAAAAAGAATGTAAAAACATAGACCATGAATTAGTAAAGAAGACCTTTTATGATGTAATAGAACTTCATAAACGAGAATCAAAAAATAAGAAATTATGGTCAGCCGCATGGTCAGTAGCAGATTCAGCAGCAGATTCAGCAGCAGAGTCAGCATCAAGGTCAGCAGTAAAGTCAGTAGCAAGGTCAGTAGCAGAGTCAGCAGCGTGGTCAGCAAGGTCGGCCGCAGAGTCAGCCGCAGAGTCAGCAGGGTCAGCAATATGGTCAGCAAAATCAGCAGCGTGGTCAGCAAGGTCGGCCGCAGAGTCAGCCGCATGGTCAGCAGAGTCAGAAATATGGTCAGCAAGGTCGGCCGCATGGTTAGTAGCATGGTCAGCAGGGTCAGCAATATGGTCAGCAAAATCAGCAGAGTCAACAGTAAAGTCAGAAAAGTCAGCAGAGTCCGCAGCAAGGTCAGCTGCAAAGTCAGCAGCGTCAGCAGCTTACAAATCTATTGGTGACAAACTGATTGAATTATTAGAGAAAGAGAAATAATCTCTCTCTTATAATATATCGTCCCATGAATTTACTTTTTCTGGGATGAATTGTTTTTCTATATCATCTTCTCTAAATGCTGAATTAAGAGAGGTGGTAAAACGACAGTTATATTCCTGTTCAAAATCAATGGTTGGGTTGTTTTTTTCTTGCTCTATTGTTTTTTCTGGTAAAAGCTTGTCTAATGCTACGGTATATGGTAATTCCAACAGTTTAAACTCATTTAATCCTTTTCTGGCCTCTTCTGCCAATCTATGGAAAAATCCTCTTTTACCATTTGGTGTGGATTCCAATATAAAGTCTGCATGAGGTATGTTAATTACATTTGGTTTTATTGCATTATATACTGGAGTATCATCCAATTTATTTATAAATGCAGCTTCAGACATAAATACACATACTACGTTTTCCTCCCCTCTTACTGCCGCATCTGCAGGATATGCCTCTATCTGGGTGCCATTAATAATCTCCAAATAGCTTGCAGATTCATTTACTATTAGATCAGTTGATGACCATTTCTTGCAGTTTAAATCCAGGAATGGGTTTAATATCATATTTCTCAAACGCTTGATGAATTTATTTGCCATTCTTTGGTTATTACCTGCAACTATCATGACTTTTTGTCCAGAATATTTATCCTTTAGTGTATTGTATAGAATGATACGTAATGCTGTTTCTGTAGCTCCAATTTTTCTGGACTTGTTTAGTATTACCTTGTGGAATGTTTGTACTGTATTAAAATAAGTTATCTGATAATCATACATATCTGTTGGTTTCTTAGTTTCAGGGTGAATTGGTGGATAAACCATTCTGTTAAATTCTACAAAGTCATCTGGGAGTAAGGGCATTCTTACACATTTTTTAATGGATTTTAAATGTTTGTCAAGATCTTGGTTTAGTTTAACTAAATTATTACTATATATAGATGGCTTATACATAGTAATATTGATGTAATATAGAATAAAAGTATTTATTATACCTGTAAAGTAGGTTTGTAAAATCCTCTTTCTTTAGCCAACTTTCTATCACTCTCTACTTGTTTCAGGCAATTACCACATGCTGGAACCTTGCATTTGTCATCCAATATTACACTGAAAAATGCATTACTTTTACAAAAATAACAAGTTTTCTTATCAAGGGAGGAATGTATGCATCCTCCAGTACTTGGTTCTTTTCTACTTTTACTCCAATTTGTCTCTGTTCCAGGTTCTTTAAGTTTATTACCTATCATCCATTTTTCTATTCTTGTTATCTCTTTTTGAAGATCTCTCCTTCTAACATCGTTCTGAGTAGTTTTTAATTCTGCCCAAAGATCAGATAGTTTTCCCATTGATTGGTTATACTTTATGGCTAATTAAAGTCTTTTGGTTCTTCACATTCAAATGCGTCAAGCATTACTTCACCTTCTTCTGTGATGATTACCTGGTCATATTTTCCAACAATCTTGATTAATTCTAGGAATTCTAAATATGATAAATATTTTATATATTTTACATGTGTTATTTTTAATTTATCGAAAAGCAAGGTTGATTTTATTCCATCATTAATATTAATGGTATTTAATATATGTTTAATTGATAATAGAAATTTATCACACAATCTACTCTACACCATCACATTCTATGCATACTGGTTCTGTATCAATGTCGTTTGTTACAAACAATGGATCGATGCAGTTACAACTCATAATAGTATCACGTGAATATATAATATAAATTTTACTTCTTTTTACTATAACTATCTAATATATCAAGTGAATTTTACATTCTTCATTATTATATAGGATTGTTTCCAAGTGTTCTAGTATTTGTTGTCCTCTTTTGGTCATGGGGAGAATTCTATAACATAACCATAACTTGTGTATGGCAAATCATGGTTTTGAGCGTAATTCCAATATCCATAATCATTTATGTAAACATAATCCTCATAATCATAATTAATTTCACCACTACGAAAATTTGAATAATCAAATGGTTCATCTTTTACCCATTTCAATTCACCTTCAACTTCAGTGTCTGATAGTCCAATCCATGCTTGAGGTGTGCCAGCTCCTACTAATAATGATTTTACAAAGTCATTTTCTTCTTGACTTGTAATTACTGCTAAATGTCCCCTCATTCTATCATACCAATAATGTCCAGCCTGATTATCTCTGGATTCCCATGACCTGAGTGTTTGAGGAACATGCCAATCTTCCTCGTTAGGAACAAAAGCATAATAACTTCCATTATAATATTCAATATTCATGTATTGAGGAGGAGAGCGGAAAGTACTATATTCTACAATGTAACCAGTGGGATGTGTATGATCGTTTGAAACATCACTCCACTTACTGTTATCTCCTTGTAAAAAACTATGATCTTCATCATTGTGGAATTCTTCAGGTTGGTTGATATCCCAGTTTGAATACTTATATCGCTCACCAGTTACCCATTTATGTTCTCCCTCATCAATTGAATCATATAGGCCAATCCATGCTTGGGTGTTATTTGTAATTAATGAACTTACAAAATCTCTCTCATCTTGGCTAGTTATTGTAGCTAAATGACCACCAATACCATTAATCTCAGAGATTTCTGAAAAAAATGCTGCAGCATACCATGAAATATCAGGAGATTCAATATATTCATAATAATGCCCATTTTCAGGGTTTCTAACAGGTTCTGCAAATGCAGGTGGTATTGCAATCGTAAACGTCAAAAGAGTTACAGATAATACGAAAACTATTAATTTATCCATTTATATAATTCCATAAAATAACTGATATTTAAGCTTTATTTTTCAATTACCTAATATATGTGTTTTTTCTAGTTCTTCTGTTTAAATATATTTGGTTGTTTATGAGTAAACATTTTATATCATTAAGAAGACTTTATGGCTATTATATGTTATGGGGAGAATTCTATAATTATACCTAAATTATAATTTTGTGAAAAAGCATGCTCATTATAGAAAAAAACACCTTCATCATAATATAGATAAACAATATCATCATCTTGATTATTATTATTAGAAATATTATTTAGAGTTGGGTAATCAAATGGTTCACCTGTTACCCACTTTAATTCTCCCTCAGTTTCTATATCAGATAGACCAAGCATAGTATTCTTACCAACTGGTAAAAGCTCAGCTACAAACTCATGTTCATCTTCATCTGTAATTGTAACTAAGTGACCTTGCATACCATTCCACCAAAGTGATTCAGCTTGTTCATTTGCATAATCCCATGTTATAAATGGGTCATTCTCCTGGTTATTTACACCATTATAGATCCAAAAATAATAATGTCCATTATCAGGATTGTAAATAGGTTCAATATCACTATTTTGAGGGGCAGTGTATTCCACAACGTATCCAATTACATCATTATTACCATTTACAGTATCATTCCATTTTCCGTTATATTCAAATAACTCTACATAGTCTTCATAATCACCGCCTGTAGGTTGATAATTAGACCAGTTAGAATAGTCAAATGTCTCTTCATTTATCCATTTAAAATATCCATCAGAGGCTTTTAATCCTATCCAGGCGGATGATTCATCTGGAAGTAAATCAGTTACAAAGTCATTCTCATCTTGAGTTGTAATTACTGCTAACTGTCCGGTAAACATACCATGAGATAATTCTTTTGCACTGCTTTCTGCATTAACCCATGATATTCCAATATCTTGTACAAATTGATAATAATTACCGGTTTCAGTATTGTATACTGGGTCAGTTGAATCATTATCTGCAAATGTAGGACTAACAGTTAAAAATAGAATTAATAGTGATAAAAATATAGGTAATAATAATAATAATCTTTTATTCATTTATACATTTTCATAAATTAATTAGTATTTAAACATTACTTTCTCATATAAGTAGACTGTCTAATTCTTCGGTTTAAATATATTTGGTTGTATATAAGTGAACATTTTATATTATTAAGATGTGTTTATGGTTATTATATGTTGTCAATCACTGTATTCTATGACATAGTTATCTATAAACCCATCATAATTGTCTACATCCTGCCAGTTCCCGTCAGGCCCATGCATTACGACATAGTCAAAACCGTTTGGCAATGAACCAGGCCAGTTTGTATAGTTAACAGGTTCTCCTGTTACCCATTCATAAACCATTACAATATCTGAATTTGGAACAGGAAGGGTTTGAGTATCTGTATCAAACAGACCTATCCATATAAAAGAATCATCTGGAACTAATCCAAATACAAAATCATTCTCGCTTTGACTGGTAATAGTGACTAAGTGTCCATTTAATCCATTAAAAACATAGTTTTCTGCCATGTTATGTGCATCAGTCCATGAAATGGAAGGAGAATCAATTAATCTATAGTAATGTCCGGTTTCAGTGTTATACACAGGATCATGTAAAATAGTATCATATTCTATGACACATGCAGATGTGTGACCATTATGAGGTGAGGCATCATTCCATTTTCCACTACTTCCAATGAATTCAACATAGTCTTCATTATTGTTATGATTATCAGGTTGACTAGTATCCCAGTTTGTATAGTTATATGATTCTCCATTTATCCATTTAAAGTCTCTTTCAGTGTTTCTATCAGTTAGTCCTATCCAGGCACGAGAATCATGTGGAAGTAATGCAGTAACAAATGCGTTTTCACTTGCACTTGTTATTGTAGCTAGATGTCCCCGTATACCATTATGTGTAAATCTTTCTGCTGAAATACTGCAACTATTCCACGTGGTACCAGGAGGAATATTCTTGTATTCATAGTAATGCCCGTTATGAGCATTATATATAGGGACACCAGGTAGGGAGGGAGGAGTATATTCTATGATGAAGCCACTATTGTTATCACTAGCATTTTGATCGGTATACCATTTGTCATTATGTCCCCAGAATTCAACATAGTCTTGATTATAATTATTATCAGGCTCACCAGTATTCCAGTTTGAATAAGAAAACGGTTCGCCATTCACCCACTTGTATACTCCTTCAGTGTCTTCATCAGTTAAACCAATCCAGACACGAGCATCATTTGGAACTAAATTAGCTACAAAGTCGTTCTCACTTTGGCTGGTAATAGTGACTAAGTGTCCCCACATACCATTATGCTCAAATATTTCCATTACAAAATTTGAAGTATCCCATGTAGTGCCACCAGGAATACTCCAGTATTCATAGTAATGTCCGTTTTCAGTATTATAAATAGGTTCTGCAAAAACGGAAGGTGTAATTGCAAATAATAATAGAGTAGATAATATAGAAATTGATAATAATGATTTATTCATTTATACATTGTAATAAATTAACTGATATTTAAACATTACTTTCTCATATAAGTAGATTGTCTGATCTTTTACCTCTTTTGTTCATGGGGAGAATTCTACCATAAATCCTGCACTCCAATTACTTGACCAGTTATCAATATTAAAAAGTACCCAATATTCATTACTATGTAGATATACATTATCCCAAGGATCACCATTAACACTAAAAGTACTCATGGAATACTATATTCTACAATATAACCATTACCATATGTAAAATAATTTGACATATCATTCCATTTGTCACTATATTCAAGAAACTGAATATAGTCTTCACTATGGTTGAAATCATCAGGCTCTCCAGGATCCCAGTTTGTATAGTTGTATGGTTCGTTTGTTACCCATCTGTATACTCCTTCATTGTCTGCATCAGATAAACCCATCCATACAGCACGAAGATCATGTGAAAGCATATCAGCTACAAAGTCATTCTCAGCTTGGCTGGTAATTGTAACTAGGTGTCCATTTAATCCATAATAAATATGGTTTTCTGCTGCAGTCTTTGCATCAGTCCATGCAATGGCAGGAGCATCAACTAATCTATAGTAATGCCCGTTATCAGTGTTATACACAGCATTATGTAAATTACCACTGTATTCTATAACATAGCCCGATGTGATACCGTTGTCATCATTAATATCATTCCATTTGTCACTGCCTCCACGGAATTCAACATAGTCTTCATTGTTGTTATGATTATCAGGCTGACTAGTATCCCAGTTTGTATAGGTAAAAGTCTCGCCAGTTACCCAATTAAATTCACCTTCATTGACTCTATCAGTTAGTCCTATCCATGCGTTGGTGTCATTTGGAACTAAATTGGCTACAAAGTCGTTCTCGCTTTGGCTGGTAATTGTAGCCAAGTGTCCTCTAACACCATTATGTGTCCATCTTTCTGCTGAAATAGATACTGTATCCCACGTGTAACTAGAAGGCACATACCGTAATTCATAATAATGTCCGTTATCAGGGTTAAACATAATACCGGATGGATTAGTATTATATTCTACAATATAGCCAGTGCTATATTCATAATCATTTGAAATGTCATTCCATTTGTTATTATGTCCAAGGAAATGAACATAATCTTCATTATTACGATTATCAGGTTGGTGAAAATTCCAGTTTGAATAATTATATGGTTCATTTGTCACCCACTTATATTCTCCTTCAGTGTCTTTATCAGTTAATCCTATCCATGCACGATCATCATCTGAAACTAATCCACCGACAAAGTTATTTTCGCTTTGGCTGGTAATAGTGACTAGATGTCCACTAACACCATTTAACTTATATGCTTCTGCTGCAGCCTTTGCGTCAGTCCATGAAATGCCAGCGGTATTAACTAATTCATAATAATGTCCGTTTGCGGGATTTAAAACATGATCAACTGGGTCTACAGGATCTGGTGGGTCAGTTGGGTCTACAGGGTCAGTTGGGTCTGTTGGAGTGTATTCTACAATATATCCAGTTATGTGAGGACTGTTATTTGCATTATCATTCCATTTACCGTTGAGTCCAAGAAACCCTACATAATCTGCATTATTAAAAGTACTAGGATGGCCAGGATCCCAGTTTGAATAGTTAAATGTTTCACCTGTCACCCATTTGTACACGCCTTCATTATCTTCATCAGTTAAACCAATCCATGATCGAGAACTATCGGGAACTAATCCTGCGACAAATGTGTTCTCACTTGAATCTGTTATGGTTACTAGGTGTCCACTGGTCCCATTATACGTTACTGCTTCTGCTGCTGTCTTGGCATCAGTCCATGCAATGCCAATATTATTAACGAGTTGATAGTAGTGTCCGTTTGCGGGATTTAAAATAGGATCAACTGGGTCAGTTGGATCTACTGGATCTACAGGATCTACAGGGTCTACAGGATCTACAGGATCAACTGGGTCAGTTGGATCTACAGGATCTACAGGATCGACTGGGTCTACAGGATCTACTGGATCAACTGGGTCAGTTGGATCTACAGGATCTACAGGGTCTACAGGATCTACAGGATCAACTGGGTCTACAGGATCTGGTGGAGTGTACTCTATAATATAACCATCGATAAGATAATTCCAATGGTAACTCGAAAACCATTTGTCGTTATTCCCATAAAATCCAACAAAGTCGTCATCAGTACCAGCAGAAGGCTGGCCAGTACTCCAGTTTGAATAAATAAATGGCTCACCTGTTACCCACTTGTAATCTCCTGCAGATTGTACATCAGTTGAACCTATCCATACTGTAGTATCATCTGGAACCAATCCAGTGACAAAGTCATTCTCACTAGAGTCTGTTATGGTAACTAGAGTTCCACTAGTGCCGTTAAACTCAGATAATTTTGCTGTAGTGTTTGCCTCTCTCCATGAAATATCGTTAGAAACAATATATTCATAATAGTGTCCGTTTGCTTGGTTGTAATCAGGAGTAGTAACTCGAGGACCATATTCTATGACAAAGCCAGTGTTATGACCACCCTGTGGAATCAATTCATCGACAAAGTCGTTCTCGCTTTGGCTGGTTATGGTGGCTAGGTATCCGCTCATACCATTTAACTCAGATGATTCTGCTATATCTTTGGCCTCATTGCTGCTAACACCAGGATAAAAAACCCATTCATAGTAATGTCCGTTTTCAGGGTTTTTGGTAGGGATTTTAGGAGTGAATTCTATGACATAGCCATTGGCATGAGCATTCCTATTGTCATTCCATTTGTCGTTATTCCCATTAAACTCTACATAGTCTTCATTGTTAGCGTTATCAGGCTGACTAGTGTCCCAGTTGGAATAGTCAAACGGCTCAATGTTACTCCAACCTGAATCAATAAGCAGTTCTTCAGTAACCCATGTATAATCCCCTTCAGTAGTTACATCAGTCAGTCCTATCCATACTGTAGCATAATCTGGAATTAAATTGGCTACAAAGTCGTTCTCGCTTTGGCTGGTTATGGTAACTAGATGTGATCCAGTGCCCTCAAATACCTGTGACTTTGCTGCATTATTGGCACTAGTCCATGAATAGCCAAAACCATTACCGAGTTTATAGTAATGTCCGTTTTCAGGGTTGTAAACAGGAGGTGTGTGTTGAAGGTCGTATTCTATTACATAGCCATTGGTATGAGCATTCCTATCAAAATTGTCATCCCATTTGCCGTTTAATCCATTAATATCTACATAGTCTTGACCATCATCATTAGGAGGCTGACTAGTATCCCAGTTGGAATAGCTAAATGGCTCATCTGATATCCATTTGTAGGCTCCTTGAGTATCCACATCAGTTAGTCCTATCCATGCACGAGCATCATCTGGAACCAATCCTGCGACAAAGTCGTTCTCGCTTTCGTTTCCTATTGTCACTAGATTTCCATAAACTCCATAAAACCTTGATGATTCCGCTGCAATCTTTGCATCAGTCCATTTACTAGAACTTTTATGAATATATTCATAATAGTGTCCGTTTGCGGGGTTTTGCATAGGAGGAGTATATTGACGTTGGTATTCTATGACAAAGCCAGTGGTGTGACCATTGTCATTTGTATTGTCATGCCATTTGTTATTAGATCCAAGGAACTCTACATAATCTTCATTAGAATTATTATCAGGCTGACTAGTGTCCCAATTTGAATAGATAAATGGTTCGCCAGTTAACCATTTGTAAAATCCTTCTGTATTTTTATCAAACAGTCCTATCCATGCACGAGCATTAGTTGGAAGTAATTCAGCTACAAATGCGTTCTCACTTGCACTGGTAATAGTTACTAGAGTTCCATTAATGTCATTATGTGTAAATGCCTTTGCCATACGCTCTGCATCAGTCCAGGTAACGCCAGGATTGTTAATATATTCATAATAGTGGTTAGTTGCTGGGTTGTAAACAGGCGGTGGAAGACTGTATTCTATGATATAGCCATTGTTGTAATCATAATCATTTGAAATGTCATTCCATTTGTCGTTGAGTCCATAAAACTGAACATAGTCTTCATTGTCATGATTATCAGGCTGATTAATATCCCAGTTGTGATAAGTAAATGTTTCACCAGTCACCCACTTATAATTTCCTTCATTTCGTGAATCAGATAAACCAATCCATACCCGAAAATCATCTGGAACCAATCCAGCGACAAAGTCGTTCTCGCTTTGGCTAGTAATTGTGACTAGAGTTCCATTAATGTCATTATGTGTAAATGCTTCTGCTGCAGCCTTTGCCTCAGTCCAGGTAATTGTATTATAAGCGAGTTGATAATAGTGTCCGTTTGCTGGGTTTAAAATTGGAGTAGTTGGGGCTTTTGGAGGTGGAGGAGCATCATATTCTACAATATAACCATTACTGAATATACTAGCATTTACATAGTCATTCCATTTACCAGTGGTTCCAAGGAATTCAACATAGTCTTGATTATCATAATTATTAGGCTCTCTAGGTTCCCAGTTTGAATAGTTGAAAGGTTCACCAGTTACCCACTTGTATACTCCTTCAGTGTCTTTATCAGTTAATCCTATCCATATACGAGTGTTAATTGGAGCCAGATCAAATACAAAGTCATTCTCGCTTTGACTGGTTATTGTAACTAGATGTCCACTAATACCATCATGAGTTAATGCTTCTGCTGCAGCCTTTGCCTCAGTCCATAGAATAAAACTATCACTAATATATTCATAATAATGTCCGTTTGCTGAGTTTTGAACTGGTTCTGCAAATGCAGAAGGTATCATAAACGTCAAAAGAGTTGCAGATAATGTGAAAAATATTAACTTATTCATTTATATACTTTATATATTAATCAGTATATAAATGTTATTTTCTAATATAAGTAGATTTTCTAGTCCTTCTACTTAGCCATCTGTTTAAATGTCTTGCGAATATATTAGATGATCCATATAATCTTGTTAATCTTGGCACAGATGTGATATCATCCCATTCAAATGATTCTTTGATTATTTTACCATTAAAGTCATAGCTTCTAGATATAGATGGATACATTAATGATGATTTGTTAATTATATCATGTCTTAGACCCAATATGTGGCCCAGTTCATGCATTGCTATTTTAACCAATGGTTGTGTTTTTAACATGATCAGTCCTCCCTGGTGATTAACTTGACCTTTTCTATAGTTTATACCATCTACTTTATAAGCTTCCACACGCCATCCAAGTGGAGTAAAATGCCATCTTGATTCATTACTATCATTGAACTCCATGACTCCGTTCTTTCTTCCAACTGGGTGATAAAGATAGGCATGTGCCAGAACGGATCTTTTATTGTCAAATTCTTCAATGTCTTCAAGCCATTCTACTGTTATATCTGTTTTCTTTTTAGGATCTTTTTCATGATCTATGTCTAGTTTTGTTAATTGCTCTACTGAATTGAATGCTTCCTGTATGGATCTTACTTGTGATTTTATTCTCATATCAGGTGTATGATCGATGAACTTCCATGTAAAGTGTTTTTTGTCTTTGGGATATCTATGAGGATATTCGTTTTGACCTATATCTATCTCTTCTCCATCCATGGTAGACATTACAAATTCTGAACATCTGTGTTCATTCTGAACAAGACTGCATCTGATTTGATCTGAGCTGAAATTAACCATTATGAAGCACCATTTTGCATATAAGGTGTTTTTACGGCATTAATATTTGAAAATATTCTTTTTATCTTTCTCGCCATATTCTTTTCATTATACTGTTGTTGTTTCCTTTCAAGTAGACAATCTCCGCAGAATCTCTTCCTGGTCTCATATTTGGCATTTATTGCCTTTTTACATCCTATACATGCTATAATCATGATCTTAATATCTCCAGTGGAAATGGAGGTGTATTGAATTGTGTACTGGTTCCATTATTGAAAATTAACTGACCAGTTCCGGTTCTTCTTATTTGAGTTGGTTCAAATCGTGGCCAATTTGTAAATTGATTTGGTCTTAATGTAACTTCACCTCTGGCAGCATTAGTTATGGTTGCAGGAATTGTAAACTTTCTACTTGATTCGTTTAGAAAATACTCCATGATTACTGTTTGAAATGTGGTTAGAGGTCTGTTTGTTGTTTTGGTTGAGAAAATATTAAATATTATATCAGTAATTGAATTGGATGTTATTTTTGCCACGTTTCTTCCATTGACAAAATCATTATTCATATTGTGTGTATAATTTATACTTTATATAAATGTTAGGAAGTTGTATTTATATCCATGGTGAATTGATTTGAAATATTGAGTTGTTTTACCAGTGAGTCTAACTTTACATCTATAAAAGTATTATTAATTACTGATATGTCCATATTAATATTAATGGATCCCTGTTCAGGTTGAAATAGTTCTACACCAATTGAATGTTGTATGTTTACAGATGTTAATACTATAGGTTTATCCCCAGTGGATAACCTAAGGCTTAGTCTTTCCATCTCATTTGATTCAAGTCTTACTATGTATAGGTTGGCAGATATATCCCTTGGCAGGAATCCCTTCCATGGGTCATTTCCAAGTTTATATTGAAGTTTTTGGAATTTTCTTCCTTCCTTTACGTTTATCCTAAATGATACGTTTCCACGCCTGTCTTTGGAATTAGTTACATCTACTGCATAAAACTGTGTATCCACTGAATTTGCAGGGAAAAATACCCTTCCTTTCTCTGGCATATATATTTATTGTTTGCTATCTATTTAAATATGATACGTTTAAATATCAGTCCAGGGGATATTATACACTTCATTTAAATATGATCCCAACCTATTTACTTCCTCGTCAGTGAGTAATCTGTCCCATAGTAGGAATTCTGCCATCTTATAATCCTTATGATTGTCTATATTCAGGTTGGTTCCAAATACCAATCCGTTCAATGGTTGATTTCCTACATCTCCCTCAAATATAGGTGCTCCACCATTTAAATATCCGGTTGTTTGGGTCGTATTGAAGCGAAAAACACCTATATCCCTCTCTGTATCTGGTGGCAAACCAACAAGTGCATTTCCTGCATCAAGGATTCTTACTCCGAAAATATCCGAATATAGGTGTTGTTTACCTTCTATTAAACCGTCAAAGTGAACACCTGCATCATTTGACTCGTCCTTGAATACCATTATGATCGTATTAGGTTGAGGCAGGTCATGTTTGAAATATTCTGTTCTAAGGTCGTCTATGTGTTCTGCATTACCATCAAAGTACACTGATGGTGTGCGGTTAAAATCGGGGTCTTCTTCTAAATAACGTGGTTGTTCCAATGGTGTAGGTTGTGATGCATGGATTCTATTTATTGTCAGGTCGTTTAATTGTAATACTCTGTCCCCATTCACCAATGACTTGTCTGCCCTATAATGAATGAACAATCCAGGTATGTCATCTGGTACGAAATATCTAGATATTATGTTATATTCTGGTGTATTTAAAAGAATGTTATATACACTGGTATTTAATAGTAGATTATATTCAGATGCCATATATATGTAGTATTAATTTTTTATATATAAATATAACCTATGGATCATATTCCACTATATACCCGTCTACAATTATTTTAAGTCTTTCATCGATTGCATGCCATTGTCCGGTATGTTCAATCATTACTACAAAGTCGTTATTATCAGGATTAAATGGTTCATTGGATCCCCAATTGGTGTGTGACAGTCCCTCTCCAGTCCCCCATGAATATTCTCCGTCATCTATGGCATCTGACAGTCCTATATATACTATTGCATTTTGGTCAAGTAGTTTTTTAACAAACATGTTTTCTGATGAATTCGTTATTGTCGTCAGGTATCCTGAGTTTCCGTTGAATTCTAATAACTGTGCAGCATTGTGCGCTTCATGCCGTTCAATACCAGGACTTGATACAAACTCATAAAAATGGCCATTCTCAGGATTGTAAAGTGGAATCTCAAATTCTACTATATAACCTGTTATTAGATCGTCAGTATATATATCGTTCCAAGTTCCTGTGGTCCCCAGGAATTCAACATAATTCTCATTGTTATTGGCATTATTAGGTTGATTGTCAGCCCAATTAGTATATTGTGATTGTTCCCCGGTTACCCACTTGAAATCACCCTCACGTTCCTTGTCACTTGCACCAATCCATGATCTGGTTCCATCTTTTACAAGGTCCTTTACAAACATGTTCTCAGACTGTGTGGTTATTGTTACCAGATGACCTGAAACACCAAGATGAGTCTTTATTTCCGCTGATTCATTGGCCTCTTCCCATGATACTTCAGTCACGGTGTTAACCTGATAATAGTTTCCATTGTCAGGATTCAATACAGGATCAAGGTCTGCAGATGTAAACTCTACAATGAATCCGCTACTATATGCATAGTTGTCCTTATTATCATTCCACTTTGATTCATTTCCAACCAGGTGAACATAATCTTCATTGTTATTGTAATTATCAGGCTGATTCGTATTCCAGTAGGTATAATCCAGTCGTTCTCCAGTGATCCATTTAAAAGTTCCTTCTGAATCAATATCAGTCAATCCTATCCACGGTCTGGAATTATCTGGAATTATATTATTTATAAATTCCTGCTCGCTTTGACTTGTTATTGTTACCATATGACCAGTCAAGCCTTGGTATTGAGGAAGCAACCCTATTATGTTATTTGCATTGTTCCATGATATTCCTGGTATTTCTATGAAATCATAATAATGTCCGTTCTCTGGGTTTAATACCGGATTTAGTGTTGGGACATCATATTCTACTACATATCCTGCTGCAGTATTTCCTGCATAGTAATCACCATAATATATATTACCATTTGTTATGTCATTCCATTTGCCGTTACTTCCGAACATAAGTACGTAATCCTCATGTGCGTTTTGATTATTATTACAGTATTGACAATTGGTTCCTGATGGTTCTCCCTGATCCCAATTGGTATATGAGAGTGGTTCATTTGTTACCCATTTGAATGATTCCTTCTGTTACCCTATCAGTCAATCCTATCCATGAGGTATGTCTTTCCCATATCATATTGGATACAAATTGATTCTCATGTGCATCGCTTATGGTTACTAGATGTCCGTTAATTCCATAAAAGTTTGATGATTCTGCACGATCTTTGGCATCAGTCCATGTAATATATGGAAAATGGGACCACTCATAATAGTTTCCATTGCTTTCATTCTTGACAGGTTCTGCATAAACCTGAGGCACTGCTATTACACATAGAAATGCAATAATACATGCAATTATTAATCTACTTGTCAATGATTGTTATTCTGCTTAGTTATATATAAATTTAAATATCTGTCCAGGTTGTACCATATAGGTCTCCTAAATATTTTCCTATAAAGTTTACCTCAGGCGCTGTCAATAATCTGTTATACATTAGGAATGATGTCATCTTATATTGAAGATGTTCTGGATTTGTACCGTTTTGTTCTCCACCTAAGGCAATACCATCTATTACTTCTGTTCCTACATCCTTATTATCTATTACTGCAACTCCTCCATCCACATTGAGACTGGATTGAGTTGTATTGAATCGTGCAACTGCAACATGTGTATCCAAGTCTACAACTGCAGGATCAAATGGCTCTGTTCCTCCTCCTGCATGTATTCTTAAGTGGTAGGTATCTGGAGGACCAGGTTCCGTAACTACTAATTCATTTATCTTGGTAGTAGTGATTCCATCAAATAGTGGTCCCAGACTGGCTGTTGTAGTTGCTAGTTTATATACTATGAAATATGTATTTGGTTGCGCCTGATCTCCAAATGATGTTGTAGCCATATTATCATCTGTTCCTTTAAATTGAACCGATGGCATGCCATTAAAATCACTATCATCTGCAACCAATGTAGGCTGTGATGCTACTGTAGCCTGAACAGCATTTCTATCATTTCCAGTTAAATCGTTTAGTTGAGTTACATTGGTTCCAGTAACCTCAATGTCCCTGGAGTCATAATGAACGAACAGATTGGATATATCTGATGGTGCGAAACTAAATGGTTGTACATCTACTGTTGAAGATAGTTGTAGGTTTATATATCTAATTAACAGATCATTAGTCCCTGACGAAACCCTGATTCTTAAGGGTTGGTTGATGGTTGACGGATTTAACATTATTGTGTATAGATTGGCTGCAATGTCTCTGTTTTTAAAACGTCTCCACCCTGATATACCTACAGAGTACTCCAGGTTTGAAAACGTGTTGCCATTTGCTACATTCATTCTGAAGGCAAATTCAGCCTCATTACTGGGATCAGAGTTTGTTACTAAAGAACTGAATATGATTCTATTGGATGTATTCTTTGGTATGAATATCCTTCGCTTGTTCATGTTAGGCATATGTTTTTATATATAATAACTTATATTTAAATGTCAGTCCAGGTCGTTCCATATATTGTTGCCAGCTGACCTCCTACCGTGTTTGCCTCGGCGTCAGTCAATGCCCTGTTATACATCCTGAATTCAGCCATCTTGAATTGCTTATAGACACTCTGGTCAAAGTTTGCCCCTAAAACCAGACCGGATAATGAGTTGCTTCCCGCATCGGCGTTGGATATTATTGATGTTCCTCCATCCATGTACATTGATGATACTGTAGTACTGAATCTTAACAATGCGATATGGATATCCGTATCAGCCTGGGTGGTTCCGACCGCTTCCGTCCCTGCATACATTTCCCATACGTTGACCCTTGAAATCGTCGAATCAGCTATGGAGAACCTGTTCCCTGATGCTCCTGCTCTTCCATCCATAAACACTCCTTCGTTGTTGTTTGTAGCCTTGAAGACAAGGAAATATACATTTGGTTGAGGTACTTGTGAAGTAAATGATGATTGTGAGACTAAGTAATTAGTGGTTCCGTTAAAATCAACCGATGGCGAGTTATTAAATTCTGCATCAGTTGCTTTATATGACGGGACTAATTGTGCACCCATTCTGGCTATCGCGTGAATTTGATTGGCACTCTGATCAAGCAATAACAATACCCCGTCATTAGTATTATTCAGTAAAACATTTCTGCTGTTATAATTGATGTATGCCCTGAGTGCAGGTCGAGGCACGTGAGGTGCCACTGCAGTCCATGTGATTCCATACTTTTCTCCCAGGTATCCTCCAATGTTGTTTATTTCCGCATCGGATAATGACTTGTCGTATAATAGGAATTCTGCCAGCTTGAATGCCTTGCAGGCTGATTCAAGAAGATTGCACCCGAAGTTCAGTCCGTTTAACGGCGAATCTCCGGCATTGCCTGATATTATTGCAGGTCCGCCGTCTATATATACTACAGTGTTTGCGTCTGAAAATCTTATCACTGCTATATGTTTGTCTGTGTCGCCCGTTCCCCCAATCAATACCATTCCCGAGGACAGTATGTAATCTGTTCCTGCCGCGAATGCGTTTCTTGTAGCCACTGAATTGCCGTCAAAGAACGTTCCTGTTACGGTTGTAGTTGATTTGAATGCGAATATTATTGTATCAGCCTGCTTTACGTCGTTTGTAAAGTCTGCTGATCTAAGATATTCATTAGTACCATTGAATTGAACCGTGGGTTCATTATTAAAATCAGTATCGGATGCTATATATAGTGGTTGTTTTGTTGAATCTGCCTGCCTCACGCTCTCACCTCCTCCTCTGTCAATCATCTCTGATACGTTTGACCCGTTTAATTTTACACTATTCCCATCATAATGCATGAGGAGGTCAGGAAGATCAATGGGTGTAGGTGCTTCATATGTAAATGTGATATTTGATGATGGTTGTAGGTTAATATATCTGATAAGTACATCCTCATCTCCTGGTATCATTCTTATTCTTATGGATTGTGTTGCACCTGCAGGAATTACTATATTATAAAGATTGGCTGCTATATTGCGAGGATAGAATGTTGCCCATCTTCCTCCATCAATTGAATATTGCAAGCTTTCAAATGATTCTTCATTATTAATATTTATTCTAAATGAAAACATTCCCACATTATTAGGGTCATTATTTACTACCTTGGCTCTTATAATAACCCTGTTTGGTATATTCTTTGGTATGAATATTCTGGATTTATTTGTTCCCATATAATATTACATTGTATTTACTGTATATAAATAGATTATATACTATTATATTATTTGTTAGTAATATTAATCTTACTAATATGTAATTTCTGTTTGTATGCATTTATAAATAATAACTCTCTTTCTAAATTATCATCCTTTTTCCATACTGCAGTTCTAAATGCGTATATAAGCCAGTCATTTATTGTATCATTTTCGGTCAAGTATTACTCCTGTTAACTTTGATAATTTTTGCTCTGTTTTGTTGAATCTTTCTTCAGGGATGGAATAATGAGAGTCACATAATCCATATATTTTATCTTTATTTTCCATGGTTTTTGAATGTAATGGTTTAATATTACTATCCCTGCATTCTGATTCACATGCTATGCAAATTCCCATATACATAGATTGGGTTACTGATTGCTGTATATAATTGTTTTGAACGTATTGGTTTGGAGAATAATACGTGTCAGGCTTGGAGTGGTTTAGGCTACTTCACCTTTTTAATCTGAAATGTTATTTTGTCACCATCTTTGGACAGATCCAATGATTCATGTCCGTTTCGCGTGACCCATCTAGAAATATCTTCTTCAGCTGCAGGATCATCAGCAGACACAGTAATGATTTCACCCACCTGCATTCTTTCAATTTCAATTTTTGTTCGAAACACAGGTTCAGGACAGAACAGTCCAGTTGCGTCTAATTTTTTTTCAGCAGATTCAGACATCGGTAATCAATATACAATAGTAATATGTCATATTAAAATCTAATTAACTGTGAAATGACGTATCTTTAAAAACAACAGGCATAGGGAAAGTAGATCATCGTGAAAGGACTTTGTAGCAAATGCTACTGCTCAGGTGTGGATATAATTGTTTTGAACGTATTGGTTTGACTTTTTTGCACAAGTAGTACAGAATACGTCATTTTTTGGGTATTGTGTGTTACATGTTGGGCATTCTTTCATGAAATTATATGTGTTTTACTACATATTAATGTATTGAATTATAGTATATATTATAGTATATAGTTTGCCATAAGTAATCTTCTAATGGTTTCATGTTCTTCTTCTATGTTGAAATCATCATCTGCATCGAATGTTCCTATTGCCATGTGTATTGATTCGTGTACACATGTATCTATCAATTCTGCGACGGTTTCGTGCTGATCCAGGTATACGTATGATTTATGTGATTCATCATAGCATACTCCCCTGCACCTATCCTGTGCATTAGATATTCTAAAGTCTTGTGACCATATTGAATCTATATATATCATATTACCATTTGGACCAAATTCAGGCTTAAAAATAACCATGGTATATATATGAATTTCTACTATATAGATATTTAAAAAATAAGTATGGTTTAATTCAAACCTACCATGACACTACCTGCCAGTTGGACCGAATTCAGGCTTAAAAATACCCATGGTATATGTATGGATTTCTATTATATAAGTCATACTATTGTCTATTTATTTGTTACCTTTTTTAGTTTTTTCTCTTTTTCCATTATGATTTGTTCTCTCTTGTCCAGGTCTTCCAATCTGTCCTGTACTGCCAATTCTATGTTTACATCCATGGTTGGTGTATCCTCAATTGATGCCTTTTGCTGGTTCCAGGTTATTAGATCCCCTTGTATTTTATTTATCAATCCTTCTACTCTTACTCTGTCTGATATGTCATCCAGTTCAAATATATCAACTTCATCTTCTGATGAATCGTCTTCGTTATACCCTAATAATTTGTTTAGTCTTTTTAATTGCTTCTCTGCCTTATACATTAGACAGTCCAGCTTGTATAGTACTCTATCTTTTGTTATTTTTTGTCTTCTTATGAATTCTTTATTGTTTTCCTCTATTGCTAATTTGGCAAACTTTGCGAAATATCTCTGTACTGTAGACTGTGATATACCCATCTTATCTGCAGTGAATGCAATGGTCCTATAATCTTTGTAAAACTCATAACATGCTTCTTCTATTAATTCAGAACGTCTTAGATTTTCTGGCATAGTATTATTTAAACATTACTTGTATTTAAATTGGTATTTAAAAAAATGACAAAATATAACCTTCTAAGATATTTAATTATCTTACTTTCTAGTGGAGGTTAGTTTTGCACATATGTCATCACAGTATCTCCCAAATTTTATGGGGTTGAAGCAGTATTCACATGTATGGTTCATTAGTATTATACTACTAATAATCACATATAATTGTTTGCATTATTATTATTTAATTATTATAAAACATGAGAATTAGTTATCAACTAATTCACGAATTCCTAATTTTTCTACCTTTTGTTTACTTTTCTTTGATTTCATTGAAACTATATTGTTAATTGATCATATAACTGTTTCTATTATTATAAACTTATAAGGTGTAAACCTTACGTGTTTACACTGCCTCCGACCTGGAGGAACGTCAATTATTGATAATATATTAAATACTTTCTTATTAATAAGTGTTACACATTACATTTAGGACAGTTTACTTTGCATGTACAGTTACAGTTTTCACATGAGCAATCTTTACATTTGTGAGTTTTTTTAGTCATAATTGTTTACTATACATTTCCTTTATAAACTTTTCAAAGTTTTCATATGTATCAGATTTTACTTCTCCAGTTCTAAGTTTTTTAATTAATTGTGGTCCTGTTAATTCTGAAAGTTTTAATCTTTTAGTCATGTATAATATGACTCATATCTTCTAAATAAACCTTTTTAAAACAAGAATGAGGCCTGTTTATATCCAACCCACACATTCTACATTTGATTATTTCAGTCAATATCACATATGATAGTTCATCTTATCTTCATAGGCGTTAAACTCAACTGTGACTGTACCTGGTTTTGATGTCTTTAGTTTGTTTCTTTGATCAAACCATTGGTCAGTACCGTTTCTTATTCCTGATGTGAAACACCCAGTGTTTATTAGTAGTTGTGGTTTTGAATTCCAATGTTTTGTTTTATTATCAAAGAATAATATTTCAGACTCTATTCCCATTGGCTGGTGTAGGTGACCCATTGCATAAACATCTGCTTCCACATTAACAGTTAGGTTTTCCAATGCTTTTTTTGCATCTCCTGAACCAAATCCATGGTTTACAAATAGAGTCTTCTTCATGAGTGATTTATTCTTGTATCTTATATCTAGTCCTACAAATGCTTTTGAGCCTAAGAATGTAGTATGATGTTGATTACACCATCTCTTCATTTCACCTTCTTCCATTACTCTTGATTTATATTCGTGATTACCCCATTGTTCATACCAGATTTTGTCCATCCCAAATGATTTTTTATATATAATTTGCTCTTCAAATAATTCTTTCCAAAAATCATCAAAGAAGGTCATCTGTTCTGCCTTCGTTGACATTAATGATTCTACTGATTCTGATTTCCATCTTGGGTCACCAGGTAGAATTAAATCCAATTGGTCCCCACCAAAACTTGTAAACCTATATGGATCATCTAAAATTCTCTTTTTAACACTGTTTGCTAATCTCTCATTCCAGTTGCTGTTTCCAGCATGGAAATCACTGACACACTCCCAATTTACTAGAGTATCTTTTTTATCTAATTCGATGATAATGTTTTTGCTAAACATGTAATGTGTAATATAGTATGATAATATAAACTTTGTTTATTATGGGGATCTTGTTTTATATCTTCCAAATGGTCTAAATACTTTTGATGTTTTTCTAATGTATGGATAGTTTGGATTTTTTCTATTAATTATTAGAGTTGTATCATTTTCCTTGCCTACAACGTCATATAGGTTTTTCTGTATGCTTATTACGTTGCCTACAACAGGTATTTGTCCTTCGTTGAATTCTTGTCTTAACTGAATATCAGGATTAACAGATCCGTTTATTCTTGTTATTTTGAAATTTATTAGTACCATCTGTTAATAACATCTCCACTTGCTGCCGTAAATTTTGGCCTTATGAAGGATGAATCAAACCATGTATCAATATTTCTTTCAGAAGTTTCAGATAGTTTTTCGTCACCTGATTCGAACTTGTAAAAATAACTGATTGATAATGAAGTGGCTAAATTAACAAGTACTTGACTAGGTGGGTTTATTGGTACTGTTATACTGTTTACATTGATCAGTTTGGAATTAATATAGTCATCTGCCATATTCATATAGAGATGAATTTTTTTGTTATTAGTGTCTCCTCTTTCACCTATTGCGTCTTTTACTTCCTGTAGGCGACCATAATGAATCATGTTATATATATATAACTATTATTTATTAAGGTTTCCAGGGTATCCATTTGTCTTTGGATATTAGTTTACGCCATTTTGTAGTTATTTTTGATTTATATGTGTGGATGATTTCAATATTACCAGTAAATTCCTTTACCGTTACTCCTCGTATCTTCATGTTCCAAGTGTGTAATATGTATGGTTTGTCTCCTCTTTCTAGTTCTAGGTTTAATGATTTTCTGTCTTTTGGTGTTAAATATGATGGGTTTTCACTTGTTAACCTCTTAACCTGAACACCTATAATTTTATCTTTTTTTATGGCTATTAGGTCAAATGTTCCTTTACTTGCATATGATCTGTATACTTTATACCCTTTCAATTCAAGTTTGGATTTTACTTTATATTCATAGTTTGCACCTTTTTTATATGGTGATTTTTTAATATGGCCTTTACCTTTACATCTAGGGCATACTCTAACATCTTCTTTTTTATTCATTTTGTAGTTTTTTCTTTACTAGTAACTCTACTCTTTCTCTACAATATTTACAGTCATCATACTCATGAGTATATTCTATTTTACAAAAAGTACAAATTTTAATGGGTTTTTCCATATGACATTCAGGCAGTCCTAATCTACCATGATATTGATTTATATTGTGACCGTCTCCAAAATCATGTACATACATATATGTTGTTACATTTGGATCATTTCCTTCATCTTCACATATTTTACAGTAATTAAATCTATATTGTAATCTATAATCTTTCATTCTTGCAAATTCTTCGATTAAATCAATCATTACTGTTTATTAATTATGTTATATAAAAATGTATCTATTTACATTTTACTCTTTAATATATTTTGAATTTTTTCTTTGGATTTTAATCCTACATATTTTATTGTACCTTTTAATCCATATTCTGATTCAAGATCTAGAGCATCCAATGCATTGTAGAATTTTGTCCTGGTTGTGTCAGATTTACCTAGTTTTTTACACCATCTTTTATATTCTATGTATAATTGTTTACCCTTTACAGAGTCATTTTCATCATTTGTAATATCATAACCAGATATAATAAATTTTTCCACACCATCTCCGAACTGTTTAATCCAATGTTCACAATCTTCAGGTTTTAACCATTCTATTTTACAAAAGTGTTCGTTTTGAAGTAACCAACAAATAATCTCTTTCCTTTCTTTTTGTGCAAGTTTTCGTCCAAAGTCCTCTACTTCCTTATCTGTTTTTCTTATTCTGTTTAGGAATGGTATTACATGTATTCTATCCTTCATGGATAATGAATCATCAAAGTTTACTGATTGGTTAGAGTCTAAGAATAATGTAGTCATATTTGTGATTTGTTTTGGTGCCTGTCTCATTCCTCTAATTGAGAGTATATCGTCTCCTGTCATTCTTTTAATCATGTCGAATTGGTCTATATTGTCAGGTGTTTCTGAACATAACACTACTGTATGCCCATCCAATACTGTACTTGAGAATGTATCATTTACAAGTAAATCCAGTTTTGTTGTTATTGAATAGAATGGTATTAGTTCTGAAATCATCTGTCTGAACTGAGTCTTTCCGTTTCCACCGTCTCCTAATAATTGGTGAAATTTTAGTGATTTTTTTGGTAAAAGTGACTCATATATGGATTTATAAGATATTTGTCTATGTGTCTCATCTGGGAACCACTCACTCATTGCATTCAGGAATTCTTCAGGTGCTGATTCTTCTATCATGTTAAAATCATATGCTACAGTTGTATATTTATCCTTGTGAAATTCCTCCATTCTTTTATCCTCAAAGTTATACAATCCATTGTTAAACCTAATATATGGACCACAAACTCTGCTCTTAATTTGGTCTGCCATTGCTAATACCCAATGTGATACTTCTGATGCATCACCGTGTAGAATTGAGTATATTTCTGTTAGTTTTATGGTTAATTGTTCTTTTGTGAATAATTTATAATATCCATTTTCATATATTTGAATTTTAAAGTCATTCTTATCAACTTCTACTGAATATGCATCTATGAATCTTGAAGATAATTCTTCGATTAAATCTCGTCTATCCTCTTTATTTGCCTGTCCTGTTAGACCTCCTTCTGTGGTGGTTGCTTTTTTTATGGCAGATTCTAATTCTTGTTCAAATTGTTTATCGTCCATATTTTTGTCTCCTTGTTTTTAACAGGTTTTCTCCCATTTCTATTCTATAACATACGCTCTTAATAATATTTTGTATTTCATAATTATTTAATGGTGGGATTATTCTATGTTCATTGAATACTGTTGCCAAATCTTCTATCATTTCATCAGAGAATGAATAACTAGATCTTGCATGTGCTAAAAGTTTAAACAATTCATTATTTCTATTTCCAGACACAATTCCTGTTTTGGCAATTGTTTTTACTCCTCTTTTTCCGCTTACGATAAAACCCCTTTCTTTTAATATATTTATAAGTGATTTAAAATCCATTTTTAATATACCTTTTGTGTTTGATATTGTCTTATATTCAAAGCCGTTTTTCTTATGTTCAGGGTATTTTTTTTGTTCCTCTTGTGAAGGTATATAGAAACTACCTGGTCCTACTACATAACTTCTAGGTCCTTTTATATCTATTTCAGCACCGTCTGAGTCTCTTTTTGCTTTTATACCTGCATCTATTCCTTCACACTCTATGAATACATGGTTTCCTCTACCTGTTTCAGTTATAGGGGTATTTCTTTTTAAATTATCAAGATCTGATGTGAATTCATTAATAAGATCAACATTATCAAAATCAATTACTGCTCTATTCTTTCCTATAATAATTCCGTAATTTCTACCTGTAATTGGTAAATCTCCTATATTCCCATCATATCTGTCCTTCATGTAACCTTTTGGAACGTCAGGTATTTTTGTATTATTTTTTATAGGAAATACAAAAAAACCAAGTTCTTGGAAATCTGTATATTTCATGAAAAAAATACATGTAATTTATAATATAAATGTTACTAATAAAAAACAACTAGAGTTGATAGTAACAAAGATTACATTTTTTACTATCAACTCTAATTAATAATAGAGTTTCACATGCTTTACATTCCTTGTGGATCATAAAATCATTTACTTCCACTTTCATCTCGTTTGTTAGAGAGAATGGTTTAACATTTCCCTTATGGTGAGCACATTGACATTCTATCAATGTTCCTTCTTTGTTGGTTGTTGTGTGCCAACATACTCCCTCATGATGAAGAGATTGGGAATGATAACATACTCCTTTCACCTTTTCTAGGTTTCCTTGTTTTTGTCTTTCTAGATAATAGCATCTATTCATTAGGTTTAAACTAATGGAGTTTCAATATAAATGTTACTAATATATTATAATATAATAATAATAATAATAAAAAGAATTTCCCAATTTTTTATTTTTTTAAGAGATATAGTTATTTGATTTTTAGAGGTTTTGCTTTACATTTGTTCATTTGAGTTTTACACTTTTTGGTCTTTTTTACACTTTTTGAGCAGGAGGAGTATGTAAATATGACTCGGCTGAAACCCTATTTTTTAAATATACTAAACATATGTTCATATTATTTATGTATTACCATCGTGCCTAACTGGACAAATGTTCAGTTTTTGAGTATTTCTCTGTAGATCCTATACCATAATAGTACCCTCCTCCTGCCTATTTTATCAAAAAAATAGTATTATTGTGAAATATAGGGTAAACAAACGTTCAGTTTATACATTATTTGTTTAACATTTGTTTATGAATAAGTAGATTTAGTAAAAAATAAAAATAAAGAGGATTATGCCTAATTAAGGCATGTGCAGGTTTTACCGTGACTTTGATATTTTCCAACGGTAGCAATGATTGGATCTACTACTGAAAATACATACGATTCATCATCTCTGCATTCCTCTAATGATTTTCTTACTGCTACACCCATTCCAATGATTTGTGATTCATCGTCAAGTGTTACAGTGATTTTGTCAAAACCACTTTCGGTTTTTTCTGTTTCACCAATACTAATGATTCTCAAGATAGTTCCTTCCTCCAGGTCGTCTATTCTTTGAGATAGTTCTGGTTTTTTCATGTCTGGCATTATGATGTAATAATATATACATAATATAAACTTAACTATTCCCAAAGATTAGGTCTTTCATCATAATACAAATCCAGAACATCGTAACCTAATTCTTCTAATCTTGATTTTTGTAACTCATCCCTCCACAACGGAGCGATACTAATTCCGTGTACGCCGCCTTGGACCCTGACTATAATCTTTGCACTTGGTATTATTATATCAGGAATGGCTAGTAGTTTTCCTTCATAATAGATTTTCTGCTGCATCTTCATGTTATCTAAAACCTCTTCTATTGATACACCTTCAAACCATGTTTCTCTAAGTTCTTTATATAGTCTTAATTCTGATTTTGTGTAATCTTTCTTTCCATACCACTTGCGCATATTATTTGTCTTCTTCATTCTTCTTTTCTCGTTTTACCACATCCTCAAGACCCTTATCAGTAATCTTGAATTCAACATCAATTTCCTCACTTGGACCTTTCTTGTATTTTAATAACCTATTGGTACCTTTTTTACCAATTTGAAACGTAAAGTTAGATACATGCCCTACTATCCTACCACCTACCTGTTTATACATGGTAACCCCCATTGGATTAGGTGATTCGTATACCTGATTACTCATAATAAAAGGAATATCAAAGAAGCTTGTTATTCTCTTAAGTCTGTTTACAAACGTCTTTAATTCTTTTTGTCTATTAGAGAGATCACCCATACCTACAAAATCTAACCTAAATTGACCTGGAGCTCCATCTATAATTATTAACCCTATATTATTATCAATTATAGAGTTGGTTAAATTATCTATTGCCTTCATTATAAGTAGTGAGTCTGGACATCTTTGTATATGTATTCTATCCAAATACTCTAATGCTTTATCCTCACTTATTCCCAATTTTTGAACACATATTTGAATTATCCTTTCAGGATCAAACGTATTTTCAACCTCAAGCCAGAAAACATCACCATCTGTTTGGTTTAATGCCTGAACAACTGAATTATGACAGAATTGAGTCTTGCCACAACCTTCAGGTCCATATATTGTATAGAATTTACCCTTCTTTATACCACCTTTTAACATGGTATCTATAGAGTTTACCCCAGTGGATATGGTTGTTTTCTCAATTAATCTATCATATTCCAACTGTTCCCTTGGAGTCATTTCCATATTTGTTAATAAATCCTTGCTTTTTAGATATTCCATTACCCTTAATTTTATCTTTTCAATAGATTCTTGTTTAATTTTTGTAGTTGTTACCAATTCTTCGGTACTCCTACATATTAAATCATATACGTTTGTAATGTTCAATTCTTTTAGTCTTTTTGAGAATTCTCCCTTACCCATCATGGATAAACCTTTTATGTTTGATAGTTCAAAATCTGACATACATATAATATAAAATTGCTATTATTTAAAAAATTATATAAAATAAAAAATAAATATTAGAGATTATTTATCTTGTTTTTCTGTTTGTTTTTTTAATTCTGTGTTTTCTTTTTCTAGTTTCTCTATTTTTTCATATAGTTCTTTTAAATGATTGTGAAAATGCTCTGTGTTGTTTAAAACAAATGAAGACAACCCTGTAATTAACGAGGAGAATATCTTTTCATACTCTGTAGCATCTATTTTCATATTTTATAATATATTTAGTTGTTTAAATAGTTATCTGTTTTATTATCTATTATATCTAACGCCTGTAATAATACCTGTTGCATCAACAATAATTGCAAGCCAAGTATCAGAAGAAGTTTTTCTTACCCAATAATCTAAACTAAATTGAGTAAACTGTCCCATACATCCAACCTCAATACCAAAAGCTGCTTCAAAATTACTAAAAGATGGACTAATTGATGGAGAAGTTGGACATTGATTTGATCCTGCTGACCCTACAGAAGAAGTAGCATTAGTAACAAATAATCCTATTTCTGTAGAATCATTTGAGCGGATTCTAGATCCATTATCTAATAATATATCTTCATTAAACACAAAATTATCATTTCCTCCATTATATGTCATCTTAACATTACCATCATTTCTAATTACTAAATCATCTTGTGTATCAAGTATTATATCATCGTTAGCAAAGAGAGAGATATCTGAATTACTTCTTACCGCATGTGTATACATATTTCTCCAATTATTGTCAGAAGAACCTAAATCATGCGTGTTACTAGAATTTGGAATTAAATTACTACTTATACGACCGACAAAGGAAATATTGTCAGTTGTTTCATCACCTAAAATTATGAGGTTAGAATTTAGTGTGAGGGAATTAGGAGCTGTCATAGCAATAATAGTAGAAGATGAGACAGCTAAAGTATGAACGTTTGACCATCGATTTACTGCAGAACCTAAATCATGCGTGTTACTAGAATTTGGAATTAAATTACTACTTATACGACCGACAAAGGAAATATTGTCAGTTGTTTCATCACCTAAAATTATGAGGTTAGAATTTAGTGTGAGGGAATTAGGAGCTGTCATAGCAATAATAGTAGAAGATGAGACAGCTAAAGTATGAACGTTTGACCATCGATTTACTGCAGAACCTAAATCATGCGTGTTACTAGAATTTGGAATTAAATTACTACTTATACGACCGACAAAGGAAATATTGTCAGTTGTTTCATCACCTAAAATTATGAGGTTAGAATTTAGTGTGAGGGAATTAGGAGCTGTCATAGCAATAATAGTAGAAGATGAGACAGCTAAAGTATGAACGTTTGACCATCGATTTACTGCAGAACCTAAATCATGCGTGTTACTAGAATTTGGAATTAAATGTTGGTTTATTGATGTAGGGGACACGAGATTGGAGAGAGTTTGGTTTGCTCCACCAGATCCTCCTCCTCCTCCTGAAGTGTTTCCAATTACTCTCCATGTACCTCCTGTATTTGCATTAATGACTAGGGATTCATCAAAGATTAATGTGAGTGTTTGTAGATTGCCCAAAGTAATATCATTACTATCTTCAGTCTGAATATTTCCTCTATTGTTTATAGTACCCTGTCTTATTGTAAATGGTGTCGTAGGAGCAAAAGTCTTGATTATTAAAATTTGTCCATCAAAAGCGGCATTTGCAATAATATCTAAAACATATGAGTTTGTCTGTGTACTGTTTAACAATATGTTACTGGAATATTGTAAACGGTTACCTGAATCCCCAATATCAATCGTGTTCTCTAAACTTATTGTAATACTAAAATTCTGTGATGCTCCAAGTGCTAGTGGACCATTCATATGATCACCCTCTTTTAACAGATAACCCCCACTGGGGCTAGACCTAAATGAAATACCTCCTGGAGATGCAGAAGTTGAATTTAATAAAGAAAGTCTCTCCCTTCTCATATTGTTTGTTTTCTTTAATTCTGACTTGGTTTTTTTAGTTACATCTACGTCTGTCCTACCTGATTGTGCTTTTTGGGTCATTCGAATCTCCTTATACCTACCAAGGTTCTAATCAATCCGTCTTCAGTCATACTGTATTCTATATGACGTGCAACTAATTTAACTGTTCCAGCTTTACTATTATTATCAGAAAATGGTACTAATTTGGTGTTTTCATAGAAAAAGAACTCTCCGTGTTTTATATCAAAATCCGCATTAGTAATAATGGTATATTCTACGAACTTGTGTCCAATTTTCTCCTTTTCAGACAAAGCATTCCCTAATAATTGATAGTAATTATGTATATCTGGACTCTCTAATATCTCATGTTCTATTGGTAAGGTTGTTACTTTACCAGTGTTTGCCAATAGTGGTTTTGTAAATCTAAATCCATCTATAACCATTGTTACTCTTCTTGAAAACAATAAAAACAAACTGGAAGGTCCATACCTTCCAATAATAGGATCATATCTACCTTGATCATCATATGATTCCTGTGTTTGGAATGTTATTTGTTTTACATGTCTCCATTCAAAATTATTAACCACATTTAATTCTTTTGGAGGTATAACAATATCTGTAATTTCCTTAGGTCTTCTGTTTCTTATTACTGAAAAACCTGATACCGGTAATTCTATTGGCTGCCATTTATCTACGAAATCTAGGTTAAAATCCTGAATTGCTACATTATCATTTAAATCTATAGCAACACCCCTCACTTTATAATTTGCTGCTAACGGTACTGTTTGATAAGGTCCCCCATCTATTAGATTGAACTGATCTTTAATTTTCATAAAGAACTCTATTGATGATATTTGTCCTAAATTCTCAGTATCAATACCATTATTCCATCCTCTTTTTCCGTTTGGAATCCACTCATTGTTTTGAATATCAAGTGCTGCAGGTTCTTTTAGATCATCTGCAGATCCAGGAGTTGTTGTTAATGTACCTCCTCCAAATATGTCACCCACATCTTCACTTATACCATTATAACTAGTGGTTGGTAATGGGAATCTCATTGTTAACCATGCTCCCTGTTTATAATATTCTGCCTTGTTTCTGTTCGCACCGTTTGCTCTTAATGGTTCATACTCATATTCAGCAAATACTGCACTATTATTATTTTCAGTAAATCCTTCTATAATACCCTCTGTCTGTCCAACCCTTGCAGGTCCATGATAACAATCTGCCTTGCCAGAACTTAACAAATTTTGATCAGTCTCATTAACCCATGCCGATGTTGCACCATTATATCTGTAAACATCTGCCTCATCATGTACTGCAGCATATAGACCGTTTGTTTTCTCGTATTTTACTAACCATCTCTTGTTTTCATTATCATATGTTACTATGGAATTTGCAAATACTCTTCCATTTTCATCACTACCTATAAAATCACCTGATACAGGACCTAAAACTGTATCAACAAGTACTGTAAGACCTCTGTAATAACCATTTACATTTTCATGATATTTAAATTCATTTGGTATGTTTACAGGGTTTATTGCCCTCACATCTACAGGTATTCTAAAGAAATCCTCATCCCATATAACTACATTTCCGTCAATCTGTGCATCTTGTGAAAATGTGCCTTTTGTGCCACCTGGATTTGCATTTCCGTTTTTCCAAATTGATATAGCCTTATCCTTTGTATAAGGACTATATTTATTAACATTTCCATATTCTTGTGCTTCAGTTACAACTTGCCAGTTAATCACATTAGGAGGTCTATTAAGGGCACTTGATGTATGATTGACCAGGCATTTATAGTGAACCCCTAATAGAGTAACCCTTGCATCTTTAGGATAAAATATGGATCCAGAATTCCATTCGGGTGTGAAATTCCATCTTTCCTCACCTGATTTAAACACAGTGTATTCTCTAGGCAGTGACCCTGATGTATCTCCACCAAAATTATTAATGATATTTGCCTCTTCAGTATCTATTGCACCTCTTATTTCCCCTACAGGGTCATTGAGTGTGTCTTTAATTGTGACTTCATTACCCTCAGTGTTATCAGGATCTCCACTGCTAAATATGTTAATATTCATCAGTTTTGCATCAGTGTCGTCAGTATCAACTCTAATATCATAATAGTCTAATACTCCTCCATTTTCTACAGATCCTCCCTGCCTATCCGCAAGATCTAACAACCTTTGATATATTTTGTCAGGTCCAATACCGTAATCATATATGTTGTTTGTAAAATTAGGAAGTTTATTGGTACTTGTACTATTTACAGAAGATGTTAAAGAAGGAGTATCATCACCCTTGGAATCAGAATATTGTTTTATCATTTTTTCACCCATATCAAAAGCTGATTTAAAGAATCCTTTTTGAGAGTAATTGAATTTATCAATCCAATGTTCCAACCCTAGTAAGGTCAACTCCATATATCCTCCCTTAACAGTATCAAGTTTAATGGTTCTTTTTACAACATCATATAATCTATTATATACATTACTAGTTATAGTATTTGTTACCTTTATTCTTATTCTATCTCTGTCATCTATTATTGTTCCGGAAGTAATATATTTTCCATCGGGTGTATCTATAACCATGACAGAAGAATTGAATATACCTGTACCAGTATCAGTGAATAATGGAATTCCTATAAGATCATTATCAAGTCTTTGTCTTGTTGAAAAACCACCTGATCTTATATAATGAGTTATCTCATATGTAATAGTCTCTGCCATATGTTAATCCCACACATATTGACCATTAGAATTAGGCGTACCTACATTACCATCAAATCTTAATCTTGCAGTAAATTCAATCCTACCTGGAAATCCTTCAGGTCTTCTTATTACTACGTTTTCTATATAATATCCTCTGTTGTTTTTTGGTACCATATTAAATTCTGGGGTATCATCCAGTCTTAATCCAAATCTTCCAAATGGAAATAATGAACTATCTTGATCTTCAATTAGCCAAGTCTTCCATTTATGTCCTGCCAATTTAGTGGCCTTTGATCTTATTACACCTGTTATTACTGGTGACAAACCTTGGAAACCAGTATCTTTAATCTTGTGAGATTGAGGAGTCTTTATTCTTGTTTGCACTCCTAATGCACGTCTTAATTCAAATTCATTTGTGGTTAAAGAACTTGCATCATCTGGTACTAATCCACCATTAAATTCTATTTTATCAGTTACCGTACCTTCGGTATCATTTGTATTAGTTACTCTAAATATAACAGATTGTCCTGCCATATTATTTAAATCACTCCTTTACTTAAAAGGTTTATATCTCTACTAAATAAATTCTCACCCCTACTTAAAGGATCTAAAGTGTTAAATGTTGTATTTTCACCTCCCCTTGAACCATAATATGATGTTATTCTTACAATTTTATTACCTTGTTTCTTTTCAGCTTCTTCTATAGTACTGAATAGTTTATTTATTCTTCCCTCAAATTCATTAAATCTTTTATCTAATGGACCTCCAGGACCGAATATTATATCTATTATTTTTTTAACAAACCCTATTGCTATTAATGCCACTGCCATTGGTGGAGCTAATCTTGCTGCAAATGAACCTATCCTTCCAAGTTTTCCACCTTTTGGTAATAAATCTAATGCGCCACCAGGTCCAGATTTTCCAGATATAATATCGGTAAGTTTATTACCAGTTACTAATTTATCCCTAAATATTTTCTCAAAATTAGCAGTGGTTACTATTTGTTTAGGTTCAGGTTTTAGTCCTAGTGGGTCTTTTCTTCCTCCTTTTTTAAGAAATTGAGTAATGTCAGCCTGTGACTGAGTATTTAGTGTAGGAACTGCCTGTGAAGAAGACAAGTCTTTTTTATTACTACCTGGTTTTTGTCTTTGCAGTTTGTTTTCTGATCTTTCTATATCTTTAATAATCTTCTTAATTTCCTCTCTTTCCTTTACCCTTACTTCTATTGGAATTTCTATTACCATTATTGAATCCTCATTGTATCAAGGTAATTTGTAACTTCGTTTGAAATCTTCTCATCCATTATACTTTCTACTGTTTCTTTACTATCTTTAAATATATTCAAGGCTGCTGTTCCAGGGTGGTTTACTTTTTTTCTAAATATTGGGTTACCTTGCTGATCAAAAAATCTTAAGAATTTAGCAAATCTAGCCTCTATCTCATGGGGTTTGGTACCTTCTTCTAGAATCATATCAAGTGGTTTACCATCGTCTGTTTTAAGATCCCATACTATTGATACTGCCATAAACCCAGTTTTTTTAACTGTAATTGCATCTACAGAGTTTGATGACAATCCCTTGGAAAATCCATTTGATTTAACCTTTGGTAAGGCAGTATCTTCAGCCCATCTTAATAAATTATTATCTATATATTGTTCTATTCTTGTCTTGGAACTTTTAATTCTCTCTTTAGTTATGTTTAAAGACATGAGACATCATGAAGTCACAGCTATTTCAGTTATAACTAGTCTTATATCAGTTGCTGCACCTCCAGGTACATCCATGTTTGGTATGAATTCCTCTAATTTTGCCTTTAATGTATACATTTCTGTACTGCCACCTTTACCAGTAAGTCTTACCAACCATGTATCTTCTGCTACCTCACCATTGGTTCGAGTTAATAATGTATTTATATCAAGTCCTCCTGCAGCAATATCATCTTTGTATAAACCTTCAGTGTAAACTATAGTTGCTTCCAACACATTTCTTTCTCCACCTGAGAAATACAATGTTCCTCCAGAGGTTGTGTCTACTGCTTCTTCAGTATGAATAATGGACATTCTTGCATTTTGAAGAAATAATATTTCATTAGCAGTAGATTTTGCATATATGTTAAATTTTTTAGAGTTTACCTTATTAGCTATTAAACCTATATTTGGCATATATTATTTTAGTGATTTCTGATATATAAGTAATCAAGAAACTATTATATTACCTGGCTTTGATACCCTACCTATAATTCTAAATACCACACCATCATTTGTTCTATATAGTCTTAATATTTGGTCTATTTCAACAAGGGGGGAGTCCAGTATTTTATCTGGATCTATTGTGTTATCCAGATCATTATATATGAATGCTACTTCTGCCTTTTCCCCACTATTATTTAATAGTCTTAATTGGTTTAGTTTATCACCAGTTGATCCTAAATCAGTGGGGGTAACCATGCAATGAGTTACAAATGTTCCTCCAAATGTACCTGAAAAGTGTAATGGTACATCAGATGTGTTACTAGTAACTGGTACATCTATATTGTCATATCCGTCCCCTATATCAGTATCAAACACGGATACATATCTGTAATCTTCAGAAGGTTTATTATCTGAATCAGAATGACTAACATCAAATATAAGAAATCCATCTTGATTTAGAATCTTTGCAACCTGAATTCTATTCACTTTAATTCTAAGAGTTGACATTATATGCACTGGCGGTGTATTAACATTGGTTCTCTTCCAATCCATGGTTTGTAGAATAATTCTATGGTCTCCTAGAGATGAATTTGATAACAAATTAAATACTTCATCCTCATAACTTTCCAACCTTTCAACCTCATCACTCATTATACCTAGTCTTTTTACATATATTCTAACTTCAAATTCCTGTGAACCTTCTTCTCTTTTTCTGTCAGCCCTAAGTGATTCAGAGTTGGAAATAACCTCTATACTTGGGTATAATCTTCTATTTTTAATTTCCTCATAATCTATAATGTGTTCTAATGGTAATTGTGAGGAATATGATCCAATTTTAAGTATTTTGGTAATTTCAGAAGCAGTTCTGGCCATTTTGATATTATTATTTGGTTAAACATGTATAAAAAGAAAAATTAATCTATATCTATTTCACCGACATTTTCGTCGATTAAATCAGATATAAACTTGGATATGCTGGGTTTTTTACCTCCTATAGCAGATGTTTTAACATAAAGATCCATCTTATCCTTGATTCTATCAGGGACAGTAATACAGATTCTTTTAGTCAGTTTTCTTTACACCTTCTTCTTTTTCTTTCCACCAAGCCATTATATCATCTGGTGATTTTGCAGTGGTTAGTTGTTTCAAACTAGAAGCCGTCTGTGAATCTTTACCTCTTTGCATCCAGATATATTGTGTTTCTCCATGTGGATTTGAAACACCACACATTTCTTCTATCTCTTTTACTGCTTCCTTTGTCATTTCCTGATTGAATGTCCAAATCCATCTTCCTGTTGAAGAGTTTGGATCATTTATTCTTTGTCCAAATGTTGGAGATGACGGATCTTGATCAAACGTCTTTCTAATCAATTGTTCTTTTGTTTGCCCAATGGTAAGAATATCTCCTGCTATACTTGAAACATCCATGAAACCAGGTTCATATGATGGCCTAATGTTTGCTGCTATGTAGTCTTTTCCAGCTTTTTGAACTCTCATTACTAGAGATGCCCAATACTTACTGGTATCTATTTTAAAAACAGTCATGATATTACTGAAATAATATTATATTTAAAGGTTTATAGAGTTGTTGTTAGTTTAAAATAAAAAAAATAAAAAATGGGTTTTTTTGATTTAGTTATTGCCAATTCACTGGAGATACTATATTGGTAATTAATCTACCGGTTTCTTTTTGAATGACATCCACACTGTGGTAGTCAACAATAAAGTATTTGTCATCTCCAGATTCTTGATCGTGCTCACTACCAATTCTTTGAGGACCTTGGAAGAATGCTAAGGTTGGCTCAACTTCAGTTGCAACACATGCAACGTTTCTTTGGTCGAAGGATGGATCTAATACTAATCCTATTCCGTCTAAGCCTTTTACGGTTGTAGTACCTGGTTCAAAGTTGTAAGGTACTGGAGTTGTTGAGGCTAGACCTCTAAGGAAGGTGTTTGCATTGAACTTCATGTAAGTGAGTGGGTGCATACCGATTCTAGACATTTTACCACCTACTAGAGCGCCTTCAATGTTTAATTGAGCTACTGCAATATCCTGTAGAGGATTATTGACGCTTCTCTCTGCGCTACTAGTATAAGTATCCCATAAACCTGTTATTGTTTGGTCGTCATTTAAACCACTCAAAGCATTAACAGTGTCGTAGGATTGTCTTTGTTCGATTTTCGTACTTGCCACTTGAATTGAATCTTGTAGGACGTTGTGATGGTTCTTTAGTCTTGCTTCTTCATGGATGATGAATTTAAGACCGTATTTCTTTGCTTCAAAGTGACTTCTTGTGTATGTCAACTCTTTTGCAATTCCACCAGTTAGACCTTCGTCAATTCTAGTCATACCGCCGAATTTGGTTACCGTGTCAATATCAATTACTAAGTTAGGAATTGGTATTTCTTTGGTCAAATTCTTTGCTACGTATTGTCTGTCCCTTTTACCTAGTACTTCAGTCCAGATGTTGATAATTTCAACTGCAGAGTTTGTGTTGCTTCTTAAAGCTGCTTCACGTACTCTTCCTGGTTGTTGTACGTTAGAAATGTATTCGTTTGTAATGTTCTCAATTTCAGAATCGAGAAATGCATTATCATCGAATTGTTTGCCTTCTTGTGCAAGTTTTACATTTCCTAGATGTGCATCAAGGTCATAGATTGGCCATGCATCTGCTTCTTTAAAACCATGTTTTGGGGTTTTATATGAAGCGTATAAGACATTATCTGTTGGATTTCTCCAAATCATTGGGTTTTTTGTCTCTCCAAAGGTATTTACTTTGTCAGATTTTACTGTATATCCTGCCAGCATAATCACCTAAAAGAGTTGTACCTCAATTATGTCGTTGTCTTTTGCATCTGCTTGACTCCAGTTTTCGGTATCCGTAAAGGTTTCCAACCATGGAGTATCTGTGCCTTTTGCGATTGTACCACCTTCTTTTGCCCAATAAATACCTACTTCTCTGTTGGCGTCTGCAGAAGTTCCTAAAGATGCTACTACTTCACCTTCTTTTCCGGTACCACCAGCCTTTACTCTCTGACCTGATTTAATGTCTCCTCCTGCTACTACAGTTACGAAGTGATTTCGAACTGCGCAAGGAACATCAATAGCTTTGGCTATTCCGCTACTATTATCAGCAGATCCTAAGGCAACAACTTTTGTGACATAATCAAAGTCAGTTGCAGTTGTGGATTTATTTGCATTTCCGTTGGTATCAATGTACAATACGTCTCCCTTTACAACATTTGTGGATGCTGCTACTGAGAATCTTCGTATAGGCAAGAACGTTTGCTCACGAGTGATAGTTCCGGCTTGAGTTAATTGTGCTGCCATCTCATATCACCTAAATCATTTTTCTCCGTGTCTCAGTTTGTTGTGCAACTTTGACGTATGAAGAAATGTTTTGTGCTTGTCTTTGACTTTTGTTCATTTTTGAAGCGAAATCTTTAATAGTGTCTAATTGTGCTGCCCAGTAAGTGCTTGGTTTGTCAGATTTCATGATTTCAGCGAATTTAGCCTCAGATTGACCATAATGATCAGCAATCTCAGAAGCTACTTTTTCTTTCGATTGTTCATCAATGATTTTTTCTAATTCTGCTACCTTCTCCGATAGTTTCATTTTTTCTTCGTAATCCTCGCCTTTATTATCCATGGCTTGTTCCATTGGAGAATCCTCTACTACCTCTTCGGTAATATCTTCTTTCATCATTTCTGGTTCTGCGGGAATCATTTCAATAACTGCTTCAACTTCCTTTGCAATTTCTGCAACGGCATCAACTACTTCTTGAGGACCTGCCTCTTGAGGGGATGACTGCATTTTTTCAGTTAATTGTAATTCATCCTGTGCAATTTTAACTAATTTGCCTCGAATGTCTTTAAAAGTCTTGATTTGTTGTGCGTTCATGTTATTAAACTTTATATTATTTCATTATATATATATATTTAAACTAGTAATATTATTAGAGTATTATTCTAAAAGTTTTAGTTTAGTTTCGGTTTTCTTCTTTTCTAGTAGTCCGTTTTTACATAATGTTTTTATTTCTAATTGAGCATTTCTAAGTTGAACCTTACATTCATTTTGTGTTCCTATACATGTTCCTTTTAATATTGCTAAACGTGCACCATATGCTGGTTTTTCCATCAATCCTGCCAAATGTAGTCCTACCCACTCTGAAAAGTTCTTTGGATCTTCCCTTGGATTTAATTGGTATACTGCAGGAGAACAGAATGGAGGAAGTGATTTACCTCTATATTTTGGCATGATTTCAATCATTGCATAATAATCTTTTCCTTCTTTTAATACATCTACTATGGTTCCAACCCTGAATTGTTCCTGGTGTTCCAATACACTTTGAATGTTATCCGTAGGAATACTAGGGTGTACAAATTCATTACCATATACTGATGGTTTGCCTAAAAATTCATCAGATGTTATTACATATGGTTTTCCTATAAATGTCATAATATTTTTATCAAGTGTTGATGAAGATACGCCCCAACCGTTACCATTTACATTTTCTGCTTCTAATAGCCATATTTTTGCATATTTTTTACCATCTTCATCATCAAAGACTTGTGCTTCTTTGACATTTCCAAGTTTATTTGAATCTCCTATTTGTGACCAATGAATTACGTGACTATGTTCTTCTAAAAGTGGACTACCTTCAGGCAGATCATCAGTTAATGTACCTGAGCTTATCTCATATAATTCCTTGTTTACAGCCTCTAACACTCTTATCATTGCCTTATTTTCAGGAAATTTCTCAATACCTTGCTCTAATTGGTATCTTAAATCCAATAAATCATTACTATGGTTTGGATATTTGTTCTTCATTACGCGCACCTGTGACTTTAGAACATCCAAGGATAGATCAATTTCTTGTTCTCTTAATGGATCTATTTCTTCTATTGCTTTTTTCAATTTAACACCTGAAATGATACCATATTACTATGGAATGGTCCTTTTCCTCCAGTGAATACCAATCTTCCTTGCTTTGTATAAAGACCAGGAATAGTAAATATATCTCCAAGTTCTACCTGTATTTTGCCATCAGAACCATCTGTTGTAAAAACTGATGTAAATGGGCTTCCAGTAACCTCAGCACCATTAGGATCCCTTACTATAATCTGTTGAGAATCAAGGGTTGAATCTGTAAAGTTTAAAATAGTTGTTTCATTTCCTCCTGAATTGGTTTCCCATATCTCAATAATTGCAGTATGTCCTGTATCTCCTACACTTGGTAATCCAAAATCTTGTACCATATAAACTATAACATGGTTTTAATATATAAATAATTAGTTATGTTATGGCTGAATATATGACCTATCTGATTTAATCCTTCTTATATACACTCTATCACTTAAACTTCTCCTAATATTTGGTCTACTCTCTAAAGATAACCTTATATTGGAAATTCCACCTAACAATCTTCGTATATTTGATGAATTCTCTGTTAATCTTCTAATATATGCACTGTCTCTGTTAATAATTGAAAATGCAGGAGCAAAATCAATGATGAAAGTTTGGATTGTATTTGGTTTTCTGTTTACTATATCTATCTTAAATGGTAATATCGGTATCCTTTTTGTAACGATATCTGTTTTAAACTCATTTGACACCTTATTTACTAATGATAAATCTATAGTGAATTCAGTATCATTAACATTAACTAATTTAACATCTATTTTCTGTGGTAATTGGGTGTCTTTTTTAATTAATATGGAATCACATAATATTTCTAATTCTGAAGGTGGTAATAATATATCGATTACTATATTTAAAGGTGTACTCTTGATTAAAACTAGGTCTGTTTTTATGGATAACTGGTTGTCTTTTTTAATTAATAATATGTCAAATGATGGTTTTATGTCTGAACCTTCTGTAAAATAATTAATATTGTTATAATTTTCAGTTAAATAGTTAACATTCACCATATCACTATTATCACCAATGCTTTATATAAAAGACTTAAATATAGTAATATTAATTGGTTGTGTATTTTACAGGTGTCTCATAATCTTTTATGACTATATCACTTTTCTCTATCTGAGGATGACTTGTAGTATGGCCTTCAGAATCCAGTATAATTTTATCATTTTGGTCCTTTCCAAAAACATAGAAATAACTTAGTCCGGTTGTCTTTGTGGGGTCATTGGTCATTAATATCATTGCAGTTACTCTTCTATAGAAAAAGAGATCTCCATG
>WLWD01002590.1_pt1:0-42500 | contig 50853 bp, 40 predicted proteins | sample 6712731 | NCBI WGS metagenome assembly WLWD01 (sample SAMN12718690, study PRJNA576275) | sponge metagenome | isolation source: marine sponge | host: Mycale hentscheli | place: New Zealand: South Island, Marlborough, Capsize Point | collected 2014-11-01
AATTATTCCACCAATAATATGGTGTTCTTTGCTTGTGAATGTGTTTAAATTAATGAGTTTCACCTGAGGTAATTTAAATAAATTCAAATTATTATTAGTGCCATTATGAAATAAGTACTTAACAGTGACCTTTTAATTCACTAGTATTTCATTTGTTCATTGATTAGCTAGTTGTTTTTGTCTTAATTTCTTCTTGGTTTTGTTGTAGTTTTGTTGTTGTTGTTGTTGTTGTTGTTGTTGTTTATGTGTAGCTATAATTGAATCAGGCAATTAGTTAACATAAATACCAATTAAAACAAAACACTCAATAGCCTGTGGTGCCCACATACGCAGTTTTCACTCGACTCAATCTTATCATTTCAAAAACCCTTTACCAATTGTATTGAGTAAAGGGGTTCTTGCCAGAATAATAGCTAAACGAATCATTTTCAGATTAAGGGAGGAGGGGCTTCGAACACATGGTTAATTTAAGGGTACCAATTCACTAGAAGGGGAGGAGTTTAGGGGCGGGTGTATGTGTGACTGTTTAGTGGCAACTTTTTTTTTGACAACATGGCGTCAAGTTTGGCGAAGTCTTTCGCTAGACAGCTAACATGGGCTCCTATCAGGCGTGAAAACCCTACCAGGCGTGAGAACTCCAACGAGATGGGATAAGACCTCTAAATTATCTGCTGTACTGGTGTTTGTGTTATGTATGTAGTTGAAGTCTGAGACCCTCCAGCTATAAAGCGGTACGATCAGTTGAAGGTTCCTATTGATAAAAAAGGTAGGTTAATTTTATTGCACAGGCTGTAATGCCAATGAAACTTCTGTGTAATCACTGTTATGGGAAACTAAAAGTTACAAGATTACTCTTCTTGGTGATTGGGGGAGGCGGTTATTATTTTTTCCTTAATATATATTTTGTGTTATGAGACACAAGGCCAGCCAACTAGCCATGAATATTGTTAAGGATGCCATCAAGAACCAAGAAACAATCAACAATGACGACAAAATGAGACAGCACAAGAATGGATGGTAAATGATATTTTAGTGAACCATACACTTTCTTAAACATTGCTTGCTTTAAAATGTATGATGAGGTGGTTGTTCAACTATTATCTACTGGTAGGCTGTTCCATGGGGTGACACAGCTAACAAACAAAAATTGACAATGGTAGTTTGTTTTCACCCATGGAAGGAATAGTAGTTTAGAATGCTGGTGGAGAATGGAATTGGATGGATGAGCGGTGAGCAAATGCAAAAAATGCAAATTTTCTTGCTGCCGCGGTCACGCGCACCTGGCAGAGCCAGGATGCCTATGCACTAAGCAGGCACTGTGAGCCGTGCAAGCAAAGCTCCTGGAGCCTGGCTAGGTACTCGCAGGAGAACAGGCCTTTCCTCACAGCAAGTGGTGTGGGCACCCAAAGTCCCACCTGGACCATTGCTGTTTCATGAGAAAAGGCCTTGAATTTGCACCCCAGCAAATGCCAGGTACCCAATCACAGCTGGGTGGACTGGTGGGGCTGGTGGGAGGCAGATGGAAAATCAGATGGAAAAATTGCCTGAGTTGGGCTTGAACTCAGGACTGCGGGCCCTGAGCCCAGGACACAACCACTGCACCACACAGCCACATGAGCGGTAAGCACAGAGGCAGCAATAAGCAACTCGCCACAATGAATGCTTTCCAGGCTGTACACATTGTCCTACCAGTGTTGGAATATGGTGGTTGTGTTTGGGATCCTTATCACAGCAGCTATGTTAATAAGCTGGAGTGAACTCAGGAATTTGCCGCCTAAATTATTGCATCCTTGGTGCAGCAGCTATAGTGGGCCCCCATGAAAATTTGGATATATGCTAAACTTTGCATCTGCATAAGCTTATTGAATCAGCCTGACCAAAGTGACTGTAAAGCATTCTCAGTAGCTACTTTGCCCTGGCACATGTTTTGCTATTATGGATTGACCATGAGAGGTGTGAGGAGAAGTGAAAGAAGTGTATTGAATGGTTTTCACTTGGTCATATTCCCCAGTTTGACCACAAATATAGATGGCTTGGCTTCTTCTTTCTACTTATGAGCATAGATTTGGTTTTGGTGGTATTGAGCCTGAGGTATCTTGATGCAGTCCAACCCGTATTATCTACACACTTAGTTTTGTGACATAATATATAGGTCTAAAGTAGTTGGCTTTGTGTTGATAAAATCCAGCCAGTAAAAACTAGCTGGCAAACTAGACTATGTAGGTTTACATTTTATGATATAGGTCCTTTCTTTCAATTTTATTGATTAGTTAATGGAACTCATTAAAATGTGTCACTAGTTTGTGTGGCCTCAGTGCCACTGTGGTCTAGTCAGTATGTTGTGAAATGTTGCCAATAGTTCCCGTGTTATACAAACTGCTAGCCAACTTCACTGTTCACTAGTCTCGTTAGCCTGCCGTTCTTGGTGAACACCTGGTAACTCTCGCCAGTATTCTGTGGAATTCATTTAATTTCTTTTTTGACGTTGTCGCCCTGTTCGATATCTACTGTACTTATCACAAAATAAAAGTGCAGCAAGTGTTGAGTTCAGTAAATGCGGTCAACGTGTAAGAGTGACATTTACGTAACTGTGATTGCTTAATTGGTTGTCCCAACATTCCCAGACAATTTCACAAAAATCTGGCAAAAGTTACCAGATGTTCTCCTTCCGGTGTGCTCCTTTATGCACGGAGAATGCCTGCTTAACGAGAACTAACTATTCACAGAGTTTCCAGTATCCTCCATCACATTGTGTACTCCTCATGGTTTAGTAAGGCTTCTTAAGTGATCTATTTATTGGTGCAAATACATCATGCATGGACTGTAGACTTAAATTATTGTGACTGGTTATTGCGATAATTCAGTTTTTACAGGCGTTGCGTATGATGTATGTACACAATTGATGTTGTCGTGATTGTTAATTGGTGAGTGGCTAACAAATAGGGTCTAGTGTGTTGCGTCATTTGCTTGTTCTGATAAAACTAAATGCTAGCAAAAAAATGCTTTACTAAATTAAGGCATTCTTTCCATACTGATTTCACCAGCTTTGTTGTGGTCATTATCGATGTAACTCAGATTATAGCAATTGAAAGTGACCATCATACTGACAGATAAGAACAGCAAATTATGTAAATTAGAGCCTCAATAATTATAATGTAAAGCAATTCGCTTGATTTTTTTTTTTTTTTTTTTTTTTTTTACCATTCTATTGCTTCATTTAGGACAGACTTACAGAATATTAGTTAAAATGGCTATAATCCTGTGATCTGCCTGCCTGTCTCTCATAATGGCTCTGGAGGAAGAAGAGGTGTTTGATATGCGTGATAGCTTCTTGAAACTCGATCTTTTTCTGTTTGATAAAATGAGTTGTGTGGAGCTGTACAGAGAAGATTTCTCGTAATATGAATTAGTGATGACATCACCTACCAGGGTGTCATTCAGGATTTTTTGCTGGTGGTGGGAAATACTACTGTACTTAGCCACACCCATTTTTGAAACCCTTACTACTTTGATGCACATAGCTATGTAAAAGTGTGTATACTTCACAGGGATCAGTGTTTGGTCAAATATTCTTGGGGGGAGGGGGGTTCTCAGGTGCTGACCTACCTCTGTATGAAACCCTGCCTACGATCCACTGAACCAGGGGAGGATTTAGGGGGAGCTTGACTATGGTGTCTTACGAGCCCCCCTTTTTCAGGAAGAGCCCTCACTTTTTTAGCTAGTCTATTTCTTACCGATAGAAGTATAATACCGACATTTTGTGTGGGTTTGTTTTTCAACCTCCAATAATCATGATCATCCAACGAGCGCACCCCTACTTATGGATATGGTGAGTCAGGAGTTTGCTATTCGCCGTCATATTAGAAGACCGAGCTCTTAGTATGCCAAAGCTGAGCAAGTATAACATTAATTTCTGACAGATATTGTATTTAGTGGTTATTCAATTTTTTTCACGGTTGAAATATAGTTATGTAATAACTACTTTCAATATTAGCTAGAATGTCTTTGTAGATTCATTTATTTCTCATGAAATCAGTATTCATTTTTTTCATGATTAACTGACCTATTCACTCATTTTTACAAAAATATCTTTGTAAACTAGTTTTGTTAATTTTTCCTTCCTGATTGTAGCTGTTCATTATGTCAGTTTTAGACAGTTAGATTATCATGCTAATTATGGTGTGAATGAATGTTACAATTATAATCTTGTAGGAAATACAATGTATACAACATTTTCCATTAGTAGCTCTTGCTATGTCACCCCTTCTTGAAAAGAGCCCCACAATAAAAAAAATCCTAGATCTGCTTCTGACCGAACTGAGGATGTTTCTTAAAGTAACAATTTACTAATATTTAGTACGGTTGCTGAAGTTGTGATGCAATTAAAAAAAGAAATGTTTGATGGAGAATGCTTTATAACCTAGCCATTCAAAGAAGCAATATAGTGAATTCAGCACTTTATTGGATAGAAAGGAAAGTATTTTCAACAAAGAATCTACTAATGGTATGATGTGAATATGAATTGTTACTATAATTATTATGCCGTCAAAATTCATTCTCATGTACATAGAAACATGGATCAAGCACTTACTTACTTAGGGTTATAAGCACTTTAACACTTTCTTTTAAGTGCTTAAAGATGCTGCTTCAAATAGCATTAGTGCTTGTCCTTTGAGTACTAGAATGCTTTTTAACTGCTTGAGCACAATTAGTTCATAAGTTCCACGGCAAGCTTGACTTAGATACACATTTTATCTGATCGTGCATTTGAGATTAGTTAAGATGCTTTTAAAGTGTGCACTGCTGCTGAACTAAAGGTATTGATACTATCCTTCTCAGCACCTAACCTCTGAATAATGTTTATTCACTGCAACAATAAGTACATTGAGTTTCACTGAATTATTCATTCTAATCACTTTCACTACAAAAATAAAATATAGAATGTGAGTGTTTTTTGTTTTGTTTTTTTGTGCTTTAAGCTCTTTTAAACTCTTGAAGTTGTGCTTCAAGCATTATGTCAGTTATAGCATTAATGTTTGAGCTTAAGCACTTTCACAAACACTTGCAGATGTGCTTAAAACACATGACCATAGTGCTTGTCCCATGTTTGATACATAGGTATCTTTTTTTTTTTTTGGAGAAGAAGCTCAAGATGGTGGAGGACCCAGAAGGGAGCTTTTTTGTTTACTATTGTAAGCTGAAATAGTATAGTGGCATCCAATAGTGAGTAGGTGTATGTGGTACTGAAAAAATTACTTAACCTGCGATTACAAACTACTGCATACAATAGTTCATGTATAAGTTTTATTAAACATTTGCTTTATTGAATCTGGTGATCCTTTGGCAACCGTTTATTGAATAATAGAGTTTAGGTGAACATTTCAAGCTTTCCATGCATTAGCTCTGGACTACCTATTCTGAGGGATATGGTGTGATGTACTACATTGAAGTTGAAGTTGTTTTTTATTGGTCAACTAAGTCTGTATTCCCTACAAAGGGTGTGATTAACTTGAGAAACCTTATGGTGTACGACACCCAATTAATACCTATTCCTTTATACAGATCATTTGCAAGATTCAATAGCAATTAATGTGCATTGCCACCCATAATTCCACACAGTTTCATGCTGCCAGTGGTCATATCAATGTGTTTCCACATATTCTATCAGCAGTTTATATCTGCACAGTGGCTAAAATAATACATTGAGCTACTTTTGGGGAGGTGTAGTGAACCAAGTGATAATGATTCATCAACACTTTTTTCATTGGCTAAACTAATCAAATAATCATGAACTGGATATCTTACAACAATTACACGAGAGGGTTAAAAAACATTAGGTAATATAGACTGCACAAACGATTATGTGACATCATTATATAACATTCTAGAGACTTTATAATATTTTATTTAAATCCTAAATCTGCTCAAGTTTTGTATTTCATTAAACAAACATTTAGCTTACTACTAAAAGTTGAAGTAAAACTCCTTTAAAACATTGAATACATTTTTTTTAAACATCACACCATTTGTTATATTGGACTATTTGACCCTAAATGATACCAAAGGACAGCCTATCAAAATTTAATATGAGACATTTTCCCTACTAGCTTAACTTCCTGTGCTTAAATAGTTCATCTAGCCATTAGCATTATTGTCACAATAATGTATAAAGGGAAGTGACAGGGAGGGACCCAAATATATTATTTAGGTCAAAACTTGCGAAAATTTTAAAATATTAATGATTTATTGTATATGATTTGAATAATTAATTTATGAGTGAAGAGCATAAGTTAGCATGAAGTTGACATATAAACTGTATTACCTGTATTGTTATATTCGTCCTTATTGGGAGGGGAGGGCCCTGGCTCCCTTGCCCCCCCCCCCCCCCCCCCCCCCTACCTGTGCACTGTTTGTCATGTCACTTTAGCCAAGGTGTTTGCACACAAAAAATCAGTTTCTTGCTGGATTATATGACACTTAGTCTAAGTGGGCATTTTATAAGTTCAGAGGCTAACCCATGCATGCTGTTGGCTTCCCCATTAGCTGTATACAGTGAGAATTGGTGAAGCCTGACTATTACTTCTTTGAAGTTGACAAATACCTTAAAACATGTGTCAGTGCATGTAGTAAAAACAAAAATATAAAAAATACATATTGGTGTGTATCCTGGAATGTTTTGCCGCCATATAATTTCAGATAATTTGAAGAAGACCAATGTAGACAGCCACAACAGGACACAACAATTTCAGAAAATACAAAAAAAAAAAGTTAGATCTTACTTTTAAGCTTTTTTGCCTTGTTCTATACTTTGGATTGACTTAACTGAAATGACATGTCCTCAAAATTTAAATAACAAAAATATAATACTGTAATAACTACACTGTGCTTGTGAAATAAATGTCATAATGTTATTTAACTATAGCTAACAGCAATAGAGTATACTCTTTAGTATCATTCATGGATAGGTTAACATAATTTAAATCAATACAAGTGTTTCACACATAATGTATCATTGGAATGTCTACTATGCAACTAATAAATTCAAGCTTGTATAATGACAATATTATAATATGCATAAAATATTCACTCAGTGGATCACCATTCATATCAAATCCCCTGACAAATTCCACAAAGTTTGGCAAAGCAATAGAGTACTATTTATTTCTAATACATAAGTTAATATGATAAAATGTGTCACATCCTAGTCAAAATATTTATGGAACTTGTCTAGACCTTTGGAATGTGAGGGACTATTACAAAAAGAATATAGCTAGCAGGTGTTTATGTGCATTAAGCAAATAACCTATAAACTTGGTATCTGAGGAAGCACGCGAGTGCATTAATAGTATTTAACTTGATAAGTATAAGGCAAACTAAATTGACAAAACCTCGGAAAACCATGGTCAGTAATTCAACTCATACAGGAAATGATAAGCTAATTATTGACCGCTGAATTAACATGTCTGTGGTCATGACTGGACTATAAAAGAATCACTATTAGCTAAGTGAGCATGTGCCAATCACTTCAGACTGTAGCTAACACATTGTAGTAGTTATCAAGTGTTTGCAATGATAACTTCAGATTTTGAAGATGAAGAAACTTATTTGAATATGAGTGAATTTACAAACACTTCTCTATGTGCTGCAAGATTTATAAAGCAACACTTTTCATTGCCACTGAGTCCTGATGAATCTACTATTCTCAGATCATTCCAGTTCTTGTATTTCTTCATCCTTGTCTTCAGTGGTGCGATTCTCAATTCTGGTATCATCTGGGCTATATCAATGCACAAAAAATTGCGGAATGTCGACATGGCAATAGCCATTCAAGTTGTGGTCATCAGCTTGGCCACCATTATCATCGTTCTTATTCCAGCTCTCGTTAACATAATCGCTGATGGCTGGGTATTCGGTGCTTATACTTGTGCATACATGGGCTTCATAGAACACACTCTGAGGAGTGCAAGGAGATCCCTAATGGTGGCTCTGGCTCTGGATCGCTTCTTATTGGTATTCATGCCTTTCAAATACCCGAACAATCGTACCAAATTTGTGACAATAAGCTCCTTGCTGTGTTGGACTGGGACCATTGCCTTAAGAATTGCTGGACTCCCTAGTCTCTTGGACTGCTACACTCTAAGCAGTGCAAACATATTCTGTACATTTGTGGCTCCCTGCTCATCTGGTTGTACCATTTTGGGATATACTGACTTTGCTGTCATACATGCTCCCTTCTACACCATTCCCACGCTGCTCTACCTGGCCATGTATGTGAAAGGAAGAAGACTAGCGGCAAAAGTCAACTCCACATCTCCACAAACAACCATCACAAAAGGTCACATCACATTCGTCCTTCTATTTGTAACAAGCTGCGTATGTTACTTGCCAAATATCGGAGGCATATTGATTATACAGATTGTTGTAGCATACAAAGGGTTTTCTGCTTCCCTTGGCATAATGCTATTTGTTTTGGCACACTCACTGTTTCTACTGGTTGTTCTTGATGCTCTTGTTATTCTTCGCAGCCGTGACATAATGGAGATTTGGCTTACTACCATGAAAACATTGAAGTCAAAGCTTAAGTGTAACTTTAAGTCCAAGTCTGAATCCCATATTTGATGACATATTATGACAGGTATATTGCAATGCTTTTCTCACAGTCACTTGTTGGGCACTGAAGTATATAATTGCAAAAAAAATTCATTTAAATGTTTATTTTTAAACCGATTCACATTTATTTAGCTTTCAATGGAACCATATTGTAGATGTTGATCAAAATCCATAATAATCACTATAAATGTATATGATTGAATGAAAATGAAAAGCTACATGAAAAATAATAATAGCTAATATAAGGAAAATAACATAATGTTTAATTTCAGTCGTTATCTATCAGTGGTATTCAAATGTGTTTTCATATGTTTGAACATTGAAATAAATGTATATTGTACTAGTTATGATGATGCTTGCATTTAATAATTCCTTATCAAATTATTATTCATTACAACAGCTTGTGTATCTACAAAATATTAATGACAAGAAAAGAATCCATGAAAGTTTAATTGATATGATAATGGTGCAGTTTATTTGTAAAACCAAATTGGCATAATTTAAACCATAATTGTAAAACCAACTGACCACAAAACCCAGACTCTAGCCAAGTATGCTGAATTTGGTTTAGTGGTGGAACCCAAAACCAATCGGGCATGTCGATCTGATAAACATTGGTTTACCTCAGTAATGCATGACATAATGGTATTCAATCACGTGTGAAGCCAAGGCTAGTACAAACAGTCTCATAACTTAAGAATTATGAAATCAAAGAGGGAGATATTCCCCACAAAAATATCCAATTCAGTGAGACACCCCTTCTGTGATGTGCAGATTAACATAATCTTAATTTTAACACGATGTGCTGCTCTTAGAATAATTATTATGACAATAGCTGGGGTAAAATTCAGGTTTGAAATATGATTGTAATGTAATAACAGTTATGAAACTCTGCCAAAAAAAGAGACACATACTAGACTTGGTAACAAAAATGCTTAAATCTTTTATTTGAGGCCAAACTTTAATTAAATTTTCATGAACTAATGAAGTATACAAAAATTAGCTTGAAGCAACTATATAGATTATTGCATATTAGGTTTTATTATATTCCTATTCCTGGAATTTGAAAGGCACAAAAATACTACCCAGATGTAAAAAGTAATTGCTGTGGACACAGCCAAAATTTCTAAGGCTTACGTTAATAAACATAACATATGACAGAAGCAAAGGGTGTCAACAAAATAGCACAAGTCAAATAAACTTAGTTTCTACATTAGCCAAATAAGCATTTTGAGGTAGACAGCCCTCACTCTAATCACTGAATTTTGCTTTGTTTTAACCCTCAGGCTCATCATGACTGAGGGCATTACAGTACTCAATGTGCCCCTCAGTCATTCAGTCACACAACAAAAAGCTGTTCGTGAAAATGGTGGCCTTCCTAAGATTGAAACGAGCACCAAAATGCAGCACCTACAATTTACGTCAACTTATTTATTCCTTTTTTTTCTTCATAAAACGGCCATAAGATCGTAAGCGATTTTTGTTGTCACGCGGTACTCAGTTGTACAATGTAGCTAGTTGTTGCTTCACAGTCGCGCGATGTTTTACCGATCGGAGTTTCCCGTTTTAGAATTCCCAGTAGGTGGAATTGCTGGTTGAAACTACTAGTTGGGTGAGTATCTCCTTTCTTATTTAGACAGCATTCTACCGTTTCATTGTGAGAGCTACACGACTTGCACGAGCCACATCGTGACTTGCGTCAGCTACATATGGACATATTGACACTACACCAAATAAATTATTCTTTGGGTCTTTTGTACTAGCTAGTTACTGATGTAATACATAGATCATGTATATTCAGTAAGGTTGTGTGTGTTGATTAAACAGCAAAGATTTAAGGTACTAGCTAACTTCATGCTAGACGTTGGCTTTTGTTGCTACTAGGAATTTAAAAACAGTGAATTTTTATATATGAAATGGCTAGATAAGGAACCGGTCCAAAATAGCATAGTGATTAGTCATCACTTGAAATAGAATTAGTAGCTTTGAGTTCCCAATATATTAAAAATAAAATAAAAACTAAGCTGCATTCTATAGCTAATAGCTGCTGTTAGATAAACATCATATGGCAGCCCAACCACATGAACTATGTGAGCAAGGCCACATCCATTAAGATGCATTTAGAAACCATAAAAACTGGTAACTTCATTTCCTCCCACACTACACATGCTAGAGCCATTCTGTCTGCTAGGGCACCAATTAAGGTGACAAGGCTAACCACAAATAAAGCCTAGGCTTAAATTATCTATGAAGCATGAGAGAGTCCATATGTATTCTGTATCTTCATCATTGAAGTTAACCACTACTGAGACTTAATTACTATATACACCATTATTATTATTACTGTTATTCCTAACAATAATAGTAATAATAATAATAATAATAATAATAATAATAATAATAACAATAATAAATATAATAATAATAATAATAATAATAATAATAATAATTAATAATAATAATAATAACAAACATAATAATAATAATAATAGCAATAGCAATAATAATTATGGTGTAGTTATTATTATTATTGCTGTTGTTATTGTTGTTATTATTAGTGATATTATTATTGTTATTATTATTATTATTATTGTTATGTAATGATCAGTGTTGTTTTGGTTTAGAGATTCCAGATTTTCTTTTTTAGTTATTCATAATAAAAAGTATCTTGAAGGCTTAGTTTTCTCCCTGAAGATTTAGTTATAGTTCTTAGTATTTCTTCAATATCATGTAGAAGATTTAGTTAGTTATGCTATTCATTGACTTAGTTTTGGTTCATTTACGTTGTCTCCCAAATTATTCAATAATGAGACTCCATAAAGAAAGTAGTACTGGTGGTTTTCACAAATAAATTCAAAAATAGCATATTTCTATGAAATCTTAGGTTTTATAAATGAAGTATGATATATTATATGTAGTTTAGAGAATAATTACTTGGTTGCAATTTATACCTTCATTTAATAATGACATAATTCAAGGTGAATGTTTACAATATAAATTGCTTAGTTTTAGTTTTTGTCATCCATTCTACTGGTAGTTTTAGTTGTTATCAATATACTGTCTTCTAAAATGTTTAGTTTTAGTTTTTTTTATGTTTTCTACAGCTTAGTTTTAGTTATTCTTACCAAAAGTAAAATAACCCTAAACTAAGAGGTTTTGGTTTTAGTTTTAGTAAACTAAAACAACAGTAGTAATGATCACTTATCTGCTAAAATTAGAATTCTTAAGTGCCAAATAGTTACTTAAAATCTTAGGTTACATGAAAAAGTACATTGTTTTTTTCTGATCAGTTCTTTTTTTTTTTGTAAGTACTCTATGGCCTTACTTGATGCATCTTCACAATTTCGTACTTTTTTTTCAGAGCGCTTGTGTGTTAAGAAAGCTGTCCTGGGTTTGATTCCCGGTGGCGATCAAATATTTTTAATTCTGTATTGTTTAAAAAAGCCTGTGAAAGAGAGAGAATACATCTATTGATGCATCTTGTGCTCTAAAGTTGTACAATTTACATTTTAGCGAAACACTATTTTTTTGTATGAAAATAAAGTGAATAGCTATGGTTATTGGGTTTGTATAAGATTGAAAAAAAGAAGTTATAAAATTTAAAGGGGTAATGTCTACATGGCATACATTATGCTACCAATATTAATTACACGTGATCATTAGCTAATAATAATGCATGAATATTTTAGTTTTGGTAAGAAAAACTAAAACTAAGCTGTAGAAAAAATGAAAATAATATAACTAAATGTTTTAGAAGATAGCAAATTTGATTGAAATTAAAACTACAAGTATAGTAGATGACAGAAACTATTTTCATTATGGTAACCATTTCACTTTGAATCAATGCAATCATAAAATGAAGACATACCTTGCCATTAAGAAAATATTTTCACAACTCCAGCATTGATAGTGACCAATAGATCACTCTTTGTTTTTTACAGGAGTATTCAGGCCACACGCATTACTGAACTATCTATTTAGATTATTTCTAATTTGTCAGCACCTCCTTTTGTTTTCATCATTCATTGTGTTACTTCTCACTCAAGCACACTACTCTCATATATCATGTAGCTATAAACATGGCCCAAAACCATTTAACTCGAAACTCAGTGAGTTCTTCATAATAGCACCATTCTTAATAGCTATTATTTAGCTTCCTGAAAATTCACTCTGTCGCAAGGCTTTGTGATGACTGCTGTCAAGGTTATTTAGGCTTAGTAGGCTGAAACTGTGGCATTTTGTGCTAGAACTATTGCTTTTTAGACTGGGACTATGGCTTTGCAGTATGGCTTTTAAGCTGGAACTATGACTTTTAAGTTGGTACTGTGGCTTTTAGGCTTAGACTACGACTTTTATAAGGCTGTGACTCTGGTATTTTATAGGCTTGGAGTATGTTTAGGCTTGAACAACAATGGCTTATAAAGCCAGGACTATGAATTCTGACAACTAAAGGGTGATTCTGGCTGCCAGGAGTAATTTTAACAGCCAGGAGTAATTTTAACAGCCAGGATTAATTTCAACAACCATGGGGTTCAGAATCCTTGAATTTTTTAAGTATAAGTCATCTTTTTTTTTTTTATGCTGTAAAAACTTCACAATGTGAACACATTTTGCTGGTACCAAAGGGTGAACTGATGATATGCCATAGGTCTTTACTTTCTGTAATATCAAGGTCATAAGCTAAATCATGCAGTTGTATATAACTTACATTCACATATCCTTCATCCTCTTCATAGTGATGCTTTTAGCTATAAGGTGTTTGCAGAACCAGATACACTCTGTAGCATTTTGCATTATTATGCAATTGCCACACAAACACTGAAAAGTCCAATTAGTTTGTGTTAGCCTACCAATCTACACCAGAATCCTTATGAGTGTAGTTCACACCAAATTAAGGGTAGCTCACACCAAATTAAGTGCAAACACATGCAACAATAGGTACACCAAAATATGGTGCGGTGTGCTCACTTCACCATTTTGGTAGTATACACACGGCGGTAGGAACCGCGTGGATCCATGGGCGGCAATTGCCCCACCACTTTTTTTGTACCAGCGAAGTTGGTAAAGATAGTCTCATTTAGAAACGTCAAAGCTTGTTTTTAGATACTTCAGGGGCAAATCTAGGACGCTATTTTCTGCAGAATTACTTGCTCTGCTTTGCCAACTTGGTAGAAGGACAATAGTAAAAGTCCTGACTCAGCATCTATATAATAATACGCTTGTGTGTCAGTAACTACGACAGACGACGGTGTGTGTATTCATGAATAATTCATGAGCTTGGTGGTTTGGTAAAGCATAGTCTCTTTACCGTAGGTAAAGTGTCGTCACATTCTGTAGAACGTGCCGGTTATTTCTAAAAAGTGGGTGCAATAGAGACGATGGAAGGCAGCGTAGGTATCAAAAAGGAAGGCGGCGTAGGTATCAAAAAGGAAGGCGAAAGTACGGAAAAGAAGGTAAAAGGAAATTAATTGTAACTGAAAAGCGGATGGAATCGGCGAGATAAGGCGGTGTAGGTTTAAAATGGAAGGGAAGAGAAGGCAAAAAGGCGAGCGATTAATTATAACTAAAAAGCAGGTGGAATCGACGAGTAAAGGCGGGCAGAAATGCAGGAGAGAGAGACAAAGGAAAAGGGGGCGCCATGACTCAAAAAGAAGAGCTGAAGATAGGAGTGGTGGGATAGAAGAAAAGCTCAGTTCAGAAAAAAGAGAGCAGGAGAAGGAAACTTATGTAACCTTAACCAATGGTAGAGAATGATAATTGAGCAGGATAACTTGTGCTACTGCATTCTTACTTTGCAATACATCAAGCGCCATCAATAAGTAGAGGTTCATTCTTTAAAGATCGTTATTACTGGAGTGTTTAACAAATTTAAGTAAAGGATTCTGCTTGTGATTGTGGGCAAAACCCCACTATTCAGAACAGCACATACAACTGTTTCACCATCTCATAATAGCTAGCTAAATCAAAATTAACTTCATTTCATATCTCCTGAAATACAAAAAAAAAGTTTCAATTCATGAATTGTGTATAAGTACAACTAATTTTAAAATAACTACTACAACTAATTTAAAGTGTCTGACAACAACTAAACTAAAACTAAACAATCCAAAAAATAATAAGAACTAACTAATAGTCATAAGGGAACTTTAAAGTGAAGCACCTCTATAAGAATCACTATCTCATGCAGAAATGTAAATTTTGTCAGTACTGGTTCATACATGAATGGATGGACTTAATGATCAGAATTACTGGTCCATACATGAATGGGTGGACTTAATGATCAGAATTACTGGTTCATACATGAATGGGTGGACTTAATGATCAGAATTACTGGTTCATACATGAATGGGTGGACTTAATGATCAGAATTACTGGTTCATACATGAATGGGTGGACTTAATGATCAGAATTACTGGTTCATACATGAATGGGTGGACTTAATGATCAGAATTTCTGGTTCATACATGAATGGGTGGACTTAATGATCAGAATTACTGGTTCATACATGAATGGGTGGACTTAATGATCAGAATTACTGGTTCATACATGAATGGGTGGACTTAATGATCAGAATTACTGGTTCATACATGAATGGGTGGACTTAATGATCAGAATTACTGGTTCATACATGAATGGATGGACTTAATGATCATAATTTCTTTCAGATAAAATAAAATAGAATACCCGTACTTCAAAATCTCCAAGTTTCTGAATTACTCCCTGCACTGCTATGACTGCCAAAATCACTCTTTACTGTCAAACTCGTAGTGCCAGGCTAAAAAGTCAGTCTAAGCCTGAATTGTTTCTTCGTGTAAGTTGTACTCTCATTACATCATAGTGCATGATTCCCCACAGCATAAACTAAGTAGCTAACTAGTTGTCTCTTTAGTCTAGCACGTTCTACTGATTGTGGCGATACTTTACCTACCATAAATGAACGATGCTTTACCGAACCATACAAATCTCATGAATTATTCATGAATACATACACCGTCGTCGTCGTCGTCGTCATCGTTACTGACACACAAGCGTATTATTATATAGATGATGTTTCAAATAATATGTTGGGGCAGCAACTGCTATGCAAAGCGGTGAACTCCAAAGTGGTGTACAGAGGGAGATATTGTTATGGTGACTCCTTGTCAACTCTTACTATTATCTATAATGCAATTTGAAAGACTTGATATTTACTTTATTGTGCTAGGTCCCATTTTTTGCTTATTGTTAACTTGAATAATTTTGTTTTGTTGTCACCACATGACTAGTTTCGAAGCACCATTGAAAACTCAATATTGATTGTTTCACAGGGCACACAATGCAGATGTTTTTCTGAGCAAATGTATCTATAGTATAAGATGTGGGATGTAAAATTAAGAGTTAACAGCAATCAGGGCCTCAAATACATTGTGGAAGTAAGTAACAAATAAGAGTAACAACAACCTTCATTAAAACTTATTTACCGCATTATTATTTCAAATTCCTTGTGCAAGACTTGTTTGCGCAAACCAGAAAAAGATTTGGAATGTAAGAATCGTCTGTCAATAAAACTTCGTTAGCGTCCACCGTGCGTGTACTGGCAGTCGCTACCTATAAAAGCGGAGATCGTACTTAGAAACTTCGCAGTAGGAAGACGCTTTTCTATTAGTTGTTGTTTCTCACATTCCTTACGGTAATTCCGTATTGTATACTTATTTATTGAGGTGAGCTTGAAATAGTTAAGTAATAAAAACATTAAACAATGTATGTTAGTATAGCTAAGTAAAAGTGACCCTATTATTGTATATGTATAATATTTTTAGGGAAAACTGACCATCAATGCAATAAAAAACACCAAACGAATTAGCTAATCGCTGTGAGTCTCGCTTGGCGTACGTATAGCTAGCGGTTTGGTAAAGAGTCTGGCTATGCGAGACCACGTTTCTATAGTAGTCTAGTGCATATTATCCTCCTGCCTATTCATTTGGTAAAACGTAAGCGCTGCCAATTGCCACCCTGGTGACCACCGAGCATTTACTGGCAAGAGGAATGAACTTATTTCACCACAACTTCACACACCTTGCTCCTTACTGCAGGTATAACAATTGAATACCCTGTACCAGAAATGGCCCCAAAAGTCTAGCAAGGTGTTTAATTTTATATTACCTGTGGTAAGACACAAAGTTTGTGAAGCTGGTGTACATTATGGACAACCATCTTTTACCCAATCTGTCTGTGAAGAATCCTTATTACTACAGAAAGACTACTTTTCATTTATGCTACTGAATGATTTTATTTAACATTATCAAATACCCAGCTTCTGCCAATTGTATTATGACTTATAAAGAAGATGAATATGTTTGTAAAGAATCTGTGCAGTTGTGTATAAGTTTTAGAGTAAGAAGGTATTCACTTAGTTTTGAGAGGAACTTGAATTTAAATCTAACTATAGACAAATACTTGGTAGCACTTTCTAAAAGTTAATTTTTTTTCCTAGCTAATTGGTAAAAGTTAGCATATAGCTAATGCAGACTTTAAAATTGCTAATAACTTTTATAAGCTAGCTAAACATTAAGAAACTGTAACAGCATGTAATAGCTATACTCTACAAAAACAGTTAATTTAACAAGTTTTATAGTTTTATGTTCGCATTCAAAATCGATGTTTATACTGCAGAGGTACTTTTGCAATAGAATTAACTAAAAAAAGATTTGCTTTCTTAACTTTAAAGAATAATAGAGTTGGATGAATTAACTGTGTTCAAAATATCATAGTGTTATTGTTTCAGCTGTATGTTTTATCACAGCTATTTTCTTTGCTAATAATTGGAAATTTATAACAACCATAATTCTTGTGTGTCTACAATATGGTTTATTTATTTTGTTATAATTAAGTTGTCCCTTCACAAATTCAATTGCATACTCAAATTGCCTTATTATGTATTTATTATTCCCTCCGCAGAATTATTTCGTATTGTCAATAGCTGGAAAATTTCTATTCTTTGACTAGCACAATGGCCTAATCTAAGATGACTGATTCAAAGTTCACTAAGGATGAAAAGCCACTTTTAAAGAAGTGGGGAAAGATAGTCACCAGCAGAATTTTCTCTCTGATAACTCCTTTGTGAATGCTAGTATAAAGAAGTCTCTTGTGCAAATCATGAATGTTATTCAATATTCTGAGAACCCTCAGGTGTGCACCCAACAACAAAGCATACCTGAACTGCTGTGCTATTTACCCTATCTCTTAGACTTTGCTTATGACACTGGATATCTCCATCGGATCCAGGTCAACATTGCCAAACTGTTTCTAATACTATAGCTGATGCCTCTTGCCTTATGGAGACCATTGGTGGTCCACTAACTCCTGATACTAAGGTGCTCCTCAAAACCAAACAAGCTCTGACTAATAGTGAAATTGCTAAAGGTGCTTATTACCAATCCTATCTGATTACTGACACTGATTCTATTGTTCCCTCATGATCACAACATCAAATATGATGTTATATTGTGTACTACAGACTGCCTTCCTCATATTTCTCACAGTGACTATTCTCTAGTCATTGGGCAAGAAGCTTGGGATCCAGCCCTGACTGGATTCAAAATATATTGCTCTGTTGTTTTGCTAACATATTCTTCTAGTTCCTGCATCACTTCTCCAACATTGACCAACTATTCAGGACCTCCCTTGGTTGATTATGCAGATATGATTGCCAGTGGAGAGTGTCCTATGTCACTACTTTTAGAGCCTCAAATACATGGAATTGAAGAAATGTTGGATCGTGTGACTGATTTCAACTGTAGTCACATTCCTATTGAAATGAATATCAGCAGAGATAATGAAAGAGCTTGTGTATGCTCTGCCTTGCTTGCTAGGCAGTGCTGCCATTAGAAACTCTGGTTGGATCTTTCGAAGCCTGTCTTGTTCATAACTACAGATGCTGCAGCTTACACACTTGTCTCTGGAATTTTGCCTGTCATCCTACCAATGGAGCACAAAGATACAGCAACACCTGATTCCAAGGGACAATACCAGTGCTGCTTGCTAAAGAGTAAATTTGAAGTATGCACTTTTTGCCAACAAGTCAATTCTTCTGAAGTCATGCTTACTTCCACTGAATTCTCACAAGTCAAGAACACCAATGAAGTAGTAACAAATAGTTTCTATACTACAAGTACATCCCAAACTACACTCTGTCTGCTGTTGTGATAGTGCAGACCAAATACTTGGCCAACAAGAAGGAACAAGATATAGTCTATCATTTCACAGGAGTTACTACTATTCTCATCAGGGCAAATGCAGAGTCTGAGAAGGACGAAGAAGAAGGTAAGATATAGGTTGTCCCAAAAATAGTGGCAGTCCAGCAGTGCAGAGCTGAGCTCATTTACCCGACTCTGATGACACATGGAAATGAATTCACTGAGAGATTCCTTCTCAGCCAAAAATCCATATTGACACATTATCAGCAGGTTGGACTTGCCAACATAGTAGAGTGGCTTGGGAATTCCAAGAGCAGTAGTAAAGTAAGCTTTGTGACCACCTCCATCAGGTTCAAATATGCAGCCATGATGCTGTGGTGCCTACCATCCATGCTAGAGTGGGCAGACAACAACCAATTGATTCCAGACAGAACCATGAATTTGAGGAAGCCTCTCTTGATCCGAAAGAATCTGTGGATGATCTTTCGAATATAGTGCATTCCAACAGTGCCTTTCACTAATCTTCTCTGCTCTGTTAGCACCTGCAGTGATGGCAAGTATTTGTCTTATCTTGCTACTGATACAGAGTTTGCAGCTAATACTGGGAGTATAGCCAGACAGTACAAACTAGTTTTATCACACATTGGATGTCTTGATGACTTGCCCAAAGATGCCTTTTCTCAGGTTTAAAGAAGGAGCTATATCATCTAGCAATGAAGTGAATGCAGTCTCAACAAAGTATGCTCAGAAGTCCAATATAATATACTTACTGCTCATCCAGTTGGCCTTAAGAAGAAGTTTGAACTTCAGAACAACTTTCCATCTAGTATGGGTCAAAGTGATACTTCTGCTGCAGAAAAAGCAACAAGTTTGAACAAAAATGAGCTAGACACCCAGAATGCTGCATCGTGTCCTATAGATGTGGAGAAGTCACTTCCCTCTTGCCACAAATCACAAGAAGTCGAGTTCGAGGAGGAATAATAATGTGTGTAATTTATAACATCTAGAAATAATTTAGGGCATAGAACCTGTTTTTGCACTTATTTTATATTGATACTTTATCGAAAAATATTGTATTTATACTATTTATTATTTTTATTTGCAGGCTAATTTAGCTCTAGAAACATTTTCTTACGTTCATTATGTAAATCATACTACAGCTATCATATTTATCACCTTGTAAAACACCAAATAGCATTATTAATTCTTATGTGTATTTGGAAAAGTATATGAATTAAACATGCCAATCAAATGTGTTATTAGAAGATGGAATGCTTTCATTATTTGTAATCATGAGAACCTGTCGTATCATGAGAACCTGTCGTACCATAAGAACCTGTCGTATCATGAGAACCTGTCGTACCATAAGAACCTGTCGTATCATGAGAACCTGTCGTATCTAGAGAACCTGTCGATACTTGAAAGAGAGTCAAAATTCCATTTGAAGTGATAACCATCACTTGATTGTATTAGTATTGTAAAGAGCAATAAAGCAGTAGCTAGCTATAAATAACAATAATAATGTACCTATTAATTTTTCTAACTATAGTCACAACAGATGAATCTGCAACGATGAACGAAATAAGAGTAGATTAGCTATTTTATTTTGTCCAGATAAAGAAGGTGGATAACTTTTGTTACTGAAGTAGCTATGTAATAATCCAGCCAGCCATTCCTTAGTTGCATTAGCTAACCCAGTAACTGGATGTGGTATAAATGTTAGTTATTAATTATAATGTACAAATGCTCTTTAGTTTGCTGGTCTTGATTAAAAAATGAATAAGGTGTGAAGTGATAGCAATTAATTAAAGGTAAACATGTCTGGAGTAGGATACACACAGTTTCCTCCTTACGTAAACAAAATGTAGGGGTTAGGAAAAACCATAGTAATGTGGTTGATGACGATTACGGGCAGGATACTTTTTCACTGTTCCTGAACTAGCACTGGTAGAAGTTGGTAATGTTTCACATACAGAATCACCTGGTTCAGCTGGTGCTGCTACAGTTATTGGAATTTCTTCTTGATGATCAGAGTCTGTTCCACATTCTTCTCCCGCAGCTTCTTGTGGCTCTACTATAGTCTCATCTAGTTCATAAGAGACATCCAGGTCCATCTCACAATAGTTATCTACAGCTTTTGGTCCCTTTCCACATATGTCTACGCCAACTCCTTTTCTGTCTCAATTTCATATGACAGTGGTCCCACTCTCTTTTTGACACTTCCTGATACCCACTTCTCCCAAGTTCCATAATTTCTTGACATTACTTTCTGTCCAAGTGGTAGTTCCCTAAGCCTGGAGTTTTGTAAATGTGTCTGCACTGGTGTTGATTGACTATCTAGAACATTACTCTCACAATTTGGCTTCAGTAATTCCAATCTGGTACGGAGCTCTCTTTCATGAACATTGATGCTGGTATGCATCACGTTGTCGAATGAGGAGTTGTGTGATAACGCAAAAGAAGTTTTCCAGCTCATGATGAACAGATCTTGTTGTAGCTCCACTAGCTTTCATAGCTTGCTAGTAAGATTGGACAAACCTCTCAGCTAGTCCATTTGATGCAGGTACGGGATTGCAACAAATATGCTTAACTCAATTTTGTTTCAAAAATTCTGAGAACTCTGCTGCCACAAATTGTGGACCATTGTCTGATACTAGCTGTTGAGGTAGACCAAATGTAGTAAAAACATGTCTGAGCACATCTACTGTCTTCTGTGCTGTTGTACATGACATTTCATACACTTCTGGCCATTTTGAATGAGCGTCCACAATTACAAACAACATCTTGTTCAGGAATGGTTCAAGGAAATCGACATGATTTCTCTGCCATTGCTTAGAAGGTCAAGTCCACGGGTGTAATTGAGCACTAGATGGAGATTGTTTGACACGTAGACAAGACTGACAACTGTTCACTATATCCTCAATATCTCTGTCGATCTGTGGCCACCATACATGACTATGGGTTATTGCTTTCATCCTGACAATTCCAGGGTGTGTGTCATGCAATTCACTCAGTACTTGATCCTTCAACTGTGCTGGTACTATCACTCTTGGTCCCAGAAGAAGACATCCATCCTCCACCGATAACTGTTGTGATCTATTCCAGTATGGAACAAGAGCTTCTTCTAATTACTTAGGCCATCCATGCTGTGTATACTCAAATACTTTACTTAGTACAACGTCTTTCTGAATGGCTTGTCGAATTTGAACTGATGTAGTAGGTAAATTTTCTATCTGAGCCAGGTTTCTGTCTGATGTGACCTCAGGTAGAGGAAGTCGGGAGAGACAATCTGCATTACTAAGACAAAGAGACTAGAAGAGACTAGAAGAGACTAAAGAGGCTAAATAGACTAGAAGAGACTAGAAGACTTGAAGAGACTAGAAGAGACCTAAGAGACTTGAAGATACTAAAGAGATCAAGAGATTAAAAGAGATGCTATAAGGAACTATTCTATAAATAACTCTTAAAATGATGTAATGAGAGTACAACTTACAAAAAGAAAGAGCCAAAAAGTCTAAGCCTATGGACGAATGGATATCAAATTAGCTACTTGATGAGTTCTGGTTGTGGTAACTTATTTAAGTTATGAAAATTACTAGTATCAAAAACAATTGCAAGAACAAAAGAATAGAAATAACTTCATTTCTAACAGGCAGAAAACATTTATATTGAGGGCAGTTATTACTAGTCCCATAATTCTCGAAATAAAAAATACATTAGCCGTTAGAGTTCTGTGGCCATAGATTGTCTAATTAATCAACCACCCTGTAAAAGAAGAAAAAAGATAGCTAAATGTACCCAAAATTTGCCATAAATTTCACCAACATTATCAGTCCGTATAATTATTATGGGAGAATCTAGATGTTAATCTATCCCAAATTGACATGAATTAGAACTAATGCAGAATATTGTACATAGCAGCATCACCAACTGTAGTAGAGATGGTACCACCACAATCTTGACTGTTTCTGTATAAATAAACATTCAGCAAAGCATAGAATATATAAAAGACTAGGTACTTGGACCAAAGGTAATATAATTTGTAATAGCAAGACATGTTTAACACAAGCTGGTCATAGCTACCATTACACAGATAGATGACCATAAGAAATGATTTAAGCTCTTCACTGTAGTAATATAGCGTTTTGCTAGATCGCTACACTGTTTTTTATTCTTTAAGCTCAATTCCATTCAGGAGTGATGGAAATTGCATCAAAGTGAGAAGGGGGTTTGGCACCTGGTATCACATGTCAATTAACTCTCATGGAAATTTTTAAAACTCTATCAGCTTAGCTATACAAAGTGTGAAGTCTTAAGGTAAATTGGATGGAAAATTAGATGGCATAAAAGTTTAATTAGAGAAAAGAAAATCATCAGAAGCAAGATAGAGAACTAGAATGTGACAAAATTATATAAGAAACTGCTTTAGGACTACAGGCATCCATAGCTAAGGATGTTTGCAGAGGCAAATCATGGCCACTACAATGGATAACAAATCATTTCACCAAAATTTTGAGCCTGTGCTGCCTACGTATAATAAGTAGGGAATTCGCAGTTCTTCACTCGATGCAATTTATCCCTTCAGAAACCCTTTACCAATTATAGTGGGTAAAGGGTATCTTACTAGAATATAATATCGACCTATACCTAATCATTTTCAGATTTTAGGAGGAGTGGTTTGGAACACGCGGTTGTTCTCGTCACGAAGAAGAAGGGGAGAAGTTACGGGTGTGCATGTGACGACTGTTTATCTGCAACTTTTTTCTACAAAATGGCGTCAAGTTTGGCGAAGTCTTTCGCTAGGCAGCTAAAGCGTGCTCCTATCAGGCGTGAAAACCCTATCAGGCGTGAGCTTATAATGAGATTGGATAAAACCCCTAAATTATCCGCTGTACTGGTGTTTGTGTTACGCAGTTGAAGTCGGAGACCCTCCAGCTATAAAGCGGTGTGATCAGCTGAAGGTTCCTGTTGATAAAGAAGGTAGGTAATCTAATGCCAGTGAGGATTCTGTACAATCACTGTTGTGGGAAACTAAAATTACAAGATTTCTATTCTTGGTGATTGGAGGGGGGTTATTTTTTTCTTAATAAATATTTTGTGTTGTGAGATACAAGGCCAGCCAACTAGCCATGGCTATTGTTAAGGCAGCCGTTCAATGAATAAGGAAACAATCAACGAGACAACAACATGAGACAACACAAGAATGGATGATAAATGATATTTTAGTGAACCATACGATTGTTTAAAGTTGCTTTAAAATGTATGATAGATGGTTGTTCGACTATTATCTACTGGTTGGCTGTTCCACAGGATGACATAGCTCATAGCTAACAAAAAAAAAAGATTGACAATGGTTGTTTATTTTCGCACGTGGAAGGAATGGTAGTTTAGAGTGCTGATGGAAAATGGAATTGGATGGATGTGGGGTAAACACAGAGGCGGGGATAAGCAACTCACGCACCTACAGATGCACAGCTTGGCAAATTATCTCCTAATTTTCATGGGGGCCCACTCCAGCTGCTGCACCAAGTACACACCAGGTAGAGACTATTGTATTCCTTACTTTTATTCCCAAATAGACAATGTATAGTTTCATATAATCAATCAAGCCACAAATGTCTCACAAGACTCAACATAACTGAAGATTTGATTCAAGTGGGTTTATTTTAAAACGGCAATGCAAAACCACAAAAAGTACAAAACCCACAAACACATTTAAGGTATATACATAATTTTGGCTTATTAACATACCTGTTGTGATAAGGATCCCAAACACGACCACCATACCCTGAGACTGGTAGGACAATGGATTTACACAGCCTGGATAAGCTTTTCGAATCTGCCTGATGAAAGTGACTGTGAAGCATTCCCAATAGCTTCTTTGCCCGGACACAAGTTTTGCTAATGTCAATTGACCATGAGATGTGTGAGGGGAAGTGAAAACCACTGTATTGAATGGTTTTCACTTTGGTCATGTTCCCCTGTTTGTTCTGCCGATGAGCACAAAGACTTGGTTTTGGTGGTATTGAGCCTGAGTTGTTTTGATACAGTCCAATGCGTATTATCTACACACTTAGTCTTGCTATGTACAGGTCTGAAGTAGTCAGCTTTTTGTTGAATACATCTAGCCAATAAGACTAGCTGGCCAGCCAGACTACGTATCTCCATGGCTTACATTTTATGATGTCAGTCCTTTCTCTCTATTTTATTGATTAGTTCATGGAACTCATTAAAAGGTGTCACTAGTTTGAATGGCCTCTGAGCCGTGGTGGTCAGTATGTTGTGCAATGTTACCCATAGTTCCTGTGTTATACAAACTGCTGGCCAACTTTACTATTCACTAGTCTCATTACCAGCCGTTCTCGAAGAACGTCCGCGGGTAACTTTCGCCAGGTTTCCGTGAAACACTGGAGTGCAATTAATTTAGTTTTTTTTGTTTTTTGTTGTTGTTTTTTTGTTTGTTTGTTGTTTTTTTGTTGTTGTTGTAGTTGTTGTTTTTTGTTTTTTTGTTTGTTTTTTGTTGTTTTTTTTGTTGTTTTTTTGTTGTTTTTTTTACTTTGTAGCCCTGCGCCATATCTACTGAACACATAAATCGCAAAATACAGTGAAGCAAGTGTTGAGTGGAGTCAATGCGTAAGAGTGATGTTTACATAACTATGGTTGCTTAATTGGTTGTCCCAACATTCCGGGACAATTTCACAAAAACCTGGCAAAAGTTACCAGATGTTCTCCTTCCGGTGTGCCCTGCCCCTTTATCCTCGGAGAACGGCTGCTTAACGAGAATTAATAATTCTCGGATCTCAAGTCCCCCAAAACCGTACATACCTTCCCCTAACTTGCTGATAAGGATTTCCGTGCGGGAGTGGCCACAGACATTTCTGTGTAGTTTCTGGTGGAGGTGTCAGGCCGGATGCCCCGCCCCCTTGCTGACCTTAAGCCAGCTTGGGTAAGGTGATGAGGAATTTCCCCAGCATCTGCCTTTCACCAATCATGTCACAAGGGAGATTCCCGAGTGACAGAGACTGTAAGGTGTGGGTGGGTGGATAATGAGATGGAAGAAAATCAGCCCTCTGCTAGCCAGTTCCTTCTGCCTGCCGATTTTGACTGAACTGATGACACGTGGCCTTGCTACCACCAATATTCCCTAATCGCATGCGCACCCCGCCTAAGTGTGCTCTGTGGTCTATGGCCCCTCCCCCCGCTACAGCACACTGGATCCTCATTATTAACTAGGTCTAAACATGTGTCTTTTTTAAACCTTATGTAATTGTTCACAGAGTTTCCATAATCCTCAATAACATCTGTGCAGGCTTGAGTCTATCGCATGGTTTAGTCAGGCTTCTTGTTTGGTAATAGTGATCTATTTATTGGTTCAAATACATCATTCATGGACTTTAAGTTATTGTAACTGGTTGTTACGATAATTCAGTTTTTACATGTGTTGAGTATGATGTGTGTACACAATCGATGTTGTCGTGATTGTTAATAGGTTGGTGGCAAATAACTACGCAAATGCTAGCAAGTACCCAATTATCATTCTTTCCATACAGTCTTCACTTGCTGTGTTATGGTCATTATCGATGTAATTCGGATTTTAGTGATTGAAAGTGACCATCATCTGACAGATAAGATGAGCATATTATGTATAGTAGTAGAGCCTCAACAATTGCAATATAAAGTAATTAGGTTTGTTTGTTGTTTTGTTTGTTAGTTTTTGTTGTTTTTTAGTTGTTGTTGTTTTTTTTTGTTTTTTTGTTTGTTTTTGTTGTTTTTTAACCATTCTATTGCTTGGTTTAAGATAGATTTATATCAGTTATAATGACTGCCCATCTCTCATAAAGGCTCTGGAGGAACAACAGGTGTTTGATTTGCGTGGCTTCAACTTGTATCAATTTATTTTCCCTTCAAATGAGGTCATTGAGCAGATCTTGAAACTTGGCCTTCTTCTGTTTGATTAAGGGAGTTGTGGGGAGCTGTATGGAGTAGCTGAAGCTTTCTCATAATATGAATTAGTGATGACATCACCGACCAGGGTGTCATAAGGATTTTTCGCTGGTGGTAGTAAATACTGCTGTATTTAGCCACACCCATTTTTGAAACCCTTACTACTTTGATGCACATGCCTATGTAAAAGTGTGTATACTTCGTGTACGATCAGTGTTTGGTCAAAAATTCTGGGGGAGGGGAAGGGGGGTGGATCCAGGGCAACTAACCGTACTAATAAATTTCCTTTGTTTTGTTGCAGCAGAACTAAGTAACTGGGAATGCGCTGATTAAAATCTTGTTATTCTTGAGTGTTCAGATCCTGTATGTATTGTTACATGGTGTGGCGAAGTTAATATTTTCAGTCTGTCTGATATTAATTGTAGATGGATCTGAGCTTGTAGCTTGTATTTGAGCCGTCCATTCGATGGATGCAGCAAAGGGTTAGCTATAATTCCTGTCACAAGAATTTGAGACACATTTTTGAGGAGCAAGACATTTTCGCATACATTGACAACCTTGTCAAGAGCTTGTTACATTAAATTCTAGTTGCATCCAAAATTAAGCTTACTTCATGGGTTCAGCCTGGTGTGTTGTTCTGTAAGACGTTGTTGAGCCGTTTATGCAAGGTAGTTCATGCAATCACTAGATGTAAGTTAGTGTATGAGAATATGTGTTTATATATCTGCATGTATATATGTGACCGGTTTTGGGAAAATCGGCCTAAACGCGGCATCTAAAGTTTTCTATTTTAATCTACCAGTAGGCTGCACGGGGCCTTGGGATGCTGTCCTCCTAATTTGGAAGCTGTAGCACAAGCCGTCTTCGCCCTACGCACTACAACACTTCAGTATTTTTGCTAAACTTATTATTGCTTATTTCGAAAAAACGCCGGGTAAAGGTGTTGCTAAGGTCAGGGGGCATGCCTTGTGTCCGTATACTATTACTGCGTGTCTCCGGGACACTATGGGAATAAACCGGTTTCAGGCAGATTTAAAGAAGTCTAAAAGGCTTAATGCAGGGCTCCTTAAGAAACTATGATGGCAAGAATTGCGTGAGTACGTGAATTATGTAGAATAGTACGTCAATTAGTCAGCTACAGTTTTTTCCCGGCTGTTAGTGAAAAGCCCGCCAATAATTTCTTAGCAACTCTCCGTACACGAGTCCAACCGGCTAGTGTTTCTAGCCTCCTAGTGTGAGTTCTAGAGCACGCCAGAGATTACAACTGCGTCATAAGCTAGAGCTAACTGGTGTCTATCCATTTCTGCCATAAAAAATTTTTCGAAAAAAATCAACCCATAAGGCTTTACCCGGGGATACTGAAAAAAATTGTTTGCCGCGTTTAGGCCGATTTTCCCAAAACCGGTCACATATGTGTGTATGTATAGCTGTCGGTGTGTATCTGTGTTAGTATGTGTCTTTCCACTCGTGAATGTTTATGCTTACATGTGTTGGTTTGGTACATATGTTTGTGCACATGTAACCCATTTTATTCATTTGTCTTTAAAAAAAAAAATTATGATTATTTGGACTATCGTGTCTGAATCCTAGGACAGAACTTCTGTACCACGTTTACATGCATTTTCCCAAAAGTGTGGATCACACGAATATAAGTCAGTGTGTATGTATGTATGTGTGTGTGTGTGTCTGCATGCATGCATGACTATGAGTGGAAATTCCAGAAACCAGCTGATTAGGTGGAGCTTGAGCTTTACGTGCTTGCTATGCCTCTCCCTTTGTTTGTTTGTTTTTGTTTTATTTTGTTTTGTTTTTTGTACTGTACAAACTTCATAATATGTGAAGGTTTGCAATTGAGAGTCCTTACCAATATGTTTTAGAAGAACGGTTGCTGTGGGCTTCATTATGAGACGTAACACATTGGGACGGTGATGCTCATGGATATCTATTACTGCCAATTCTATCTCATGGTTTCTAATGTTCGACTCAATCCACAGTCATTTTAGTCCCTCCAACTGATTATATGGGACTTGATCCCTGAGTAGGATATTGGCAAGAAGTGGTGGAATTTTAAAATTATTTGTCTTCATAAGTTAAATATTGAGAATAGCGTGATTTTTTTTTTTTTTTTTTTTCCCCTTCACCTCTTTATACAATCACTGTGGAGAGTTAGGCCTCAGTGACCTGACCCAAACAACGGTGGCTAAAAGTAATGCAGAAAATGTTCAGAGAGTTGTTTCAGCCAAGAATGACTAAATCATTGAGAGAGTGGGTTGGGGGACTGTATTATTGGTATTGTATGTACATTTGGATTATCTCCCTTTCTCTCTGTCCAGGTCCCATGTACAGGTATTGCTGCCTGCCTAGTACCATGGTGAGTGCTCGTATCTTCAGACATGAAGTCCTAAGCTACTTCAGTGGAAACCAAGTCAGTCAGGAAACAGGAAGGCCTGGTGAAGACATGGGCCAACTACCAGCAGCTGTTCCAGTGGAACCTGAAGAGCTGCTTCCAGCATTGAAGAACTTCAATTAGAGAAGTGCTCCGGTACTTCTTCATGGACTGCACTTTAACGGAGCTGGACCGGCACTCGATTTAAGGACACTGCCTCAATGCTTGAGGAAAGAAGCGCCTTTGAACTGAATTCATTCTTGAATTTTTTTATCTTTGTAGCATAGCAATAAACCATCATATTCATGTAGATTATTTATTTAAATTTAAGGACATTGCCTCAACGCTTGAGGGAAGAAGCACCTTTGAACTGAATCCGTTCTTGAATTTTTAATCTTTGTAGCATAGCAATAAACAGTCATATTCGTGTAGATTATTTATTTAAATTGTCACTATTTATTTGTGCATTTAGCAGATTTTATTTTATTTATGTATTTATTTATTTATTTTAGGATCAATCAATTTTCTTTCTATCTTGTTTTTTAGTAATGATATGATTGGACAATGAATCAAAGCTAAGTTTTTTCAATTCATGAGCAGAGAATGAATGCCCTGGTAGCTAACAGTTGAGTAGATCATTTGAATACACGTCTAGTGTATTGTAGTTGTGTACAGGGATGAGATGATTATGCGCACACGTGCATGCATTTGAATTGTTAGCATCATAATATTAATACGTGGGTTCCCTACTTGCACCTAACCCTACAATAATAACCTTGTTTGATTTTATTTTCTGTCAGAGATAGAACTAATGATGGTGCACTTGTGAGAGAGTTCGCTGATAGAGTTCCATATAGCTATCAATACAATTGTATGAGATTGGAGGATGGTGTGACATCCCATAATTGTAGCCATTTTACTTCAAGACTAGCTAGACCTTCCCTACATTAATTAAAGTGTAAAGTTTACTCTCTGAGATTATTATAGCAACTACAAATTAATCAGTTTATGAACTAAAATCTAAAATAATTGTCTAGAGGTGACAATAACAGAATTAATTAACTGCAAAGAAAACCAGCACACAAATTTTCCTCCACCTGCAGTACTGTACACACACACACACACACGCGCACATGTATGTACACAGACTCACATATACTATATATTATGATGAAATGAAACTGTTTAGGTATCTTGGGCCAGATTACAATAATATGTTTTGTCCAGCAAGTATACTATATTATAGTAAAAAACAACAACCTTAATGTGTACAGGTACAGAGAAATTACAATTGCTAGCTGTGTTGATCTTTGCAACTTCAACCCTACTGCAGCATAATATTATTTACAATTATAGATCATTATTTTTTCCATTATAACCAATATAAGCTAAAAAGCAATGCAATAGATGAACAAGAAATATGGTAAAACGATAACATAAATACAGTGAATCTAAACAAAAAACAAATAAAAACTTTTAAAAAACACAATGGTGGATTAGTGCGGTAGGTAGTAGAAATAAAAGGTATCAACAATTACGATAACTCAACGTTTCTACAGGATTAAATTTTATTGTGCAAATAATGATTTACAAAAAATAATTTGCACAGCTGTAAGTGTATTATAACCTTAAGTTTCACGATATAAATTTGTCTCCATACATGTGGCTATATACATAAGATCAATATCACATTCACCAAACATTTACCAGTGTCTTCACTCATAACTGGACTCTCCAGAATGATACTCAAAATTCAAGTAAAACCTTCACTAGGGTTTATCCATTACCAAACTTTCCGCTTGCCCTCAACTAGCCCATCCTTGTCAATAAAATGTCTGGAAGTTCCAGTTGTAGTGTGTGATGTAATATGAATTGATCAGTGGACCACACTCTTCTTTCAAAAACTAATCGTATATACATATTGAGTCTAATAGTCAAGGTATTATGCTGTATTTCGTACCAAATCCATTTTTATTAAATTTTATTATCAATGAAAGTGCAAGAATGATAGAGAGCGTGCCCTCAAAGTGACACAAAGAACATATGACATCCACTCTGTTTCTTGCATGATCACTTCTTCTTGCCACTTGTCACCTTGGCCTTCTTGGTACCGCGCACCTTCTTCTGTTTGTTTTTGCGCTCTTTCCTCAGCTTTCTGCTTGTCTTGACCTTTTCTGCCAGTCCCATCTAAAACAATCACAAAAGTTCATGGTAAACAGGTGCTATGCACTGCTACTGCCACTGCCCCCTACTCCTACTACATAGCGGTAGGTAAAGGGTCTGGCTAAGCAAGACTAACGAATGTCTTAACAACCAATAACTACACCCATCAATTATTTCTTTTTCACTTCACAATTTCTTTCTCAGCCTACTTTTACTCATTGGATGTTTTCTCTCTCGTTTCACAGGCTTAAAAAACAACAACAACAAAAACAATACAGAATTACAGATATTTGGTTGCCACTGGGAACCGAACTCACAACCACTTGCTTAACACACATAGATCGCTTGTGCATTAAGCATGTGGTCCTGTGTTCACTTCCAAAAGCTAACAACAAACAAAATAAACAAACAAACATCAAATTAAGTAATGTTAATATTACTGTAGAGCTGGGCTAAATACCGGTATATAAACGCTACATTACTAACAGGATATTTCAATAGCATTCACACGGTATTATCGATTTCCCAAAAAAACTTTGGTATGAGGGTCGTTAAATTAATACAGGAACTTCACACGCGCCTGACAGTTGTCAGGTACAGCCGCTCTTGTTGTTTGTACACTTGAATATATGTGACCGTCTACAGGAAAACCGGGCACAACACGGCGTGTGTAAATATCGAGAAAAGATCGATCAATTTCTTAAAAATGTATTGTTTCAAGCCGACGGAAGGTTATAGTGGGAACGACTTAAGCTACGACGATAAAACTTGGAGAGCTCAATATCTGGATGCCGACAACTCTGTAAGTGCAAAATAAATTTTTTTTTCTCGAAGGGTGCCGCGTTGTGCCCGGTTTTCCTGTAGACGGTCACATATGTGGTACTAACAAAGTTTTTAAAGTAGATAGCGATGGATGTGAACAGAAAACAAAACAAAACTAAATTATTTGCCTAATAATGACAAACTATAAAAACAAGAGAAAACTGCTAGTATTATGTTAGTGGAAAAAGATTAAAGCATTGCTTACTCTTATTAATCTATGTTTGGGTTCATTCTTCTTCAAGAAGTCCATGGAGTCGTAGATGAGAGCAAAGCCAGTTGACTTACCACCTCCAAAGTCAGTCTTAAATCCAAAGCAGACGACGACATCAGGCGTGGTCTTGTACATCTTGGCTAGCATCTCCCGTAGCTCGGTCTTGGGGACACTCGCTCGGTTATGGTGGAGGACATCAACCACCTGTACAGGGCAACACAAGTGGGAATATTAGAATGAATATAGCAAGCATCAGAGGTATGGAAGGCTCTTATGCACACCTCAAAATTACTAATGACAAGAAAAAAAAGAAAATAAAGGAAAAAAAAGAAAAAAAAAAAAGAAAAAGAAAAAAAAAAAAGAAGACCAGACTGATTGATTTTACTGTACACCATTCAATTTGGGGAGAGAGATTATTGCATAAGTGACTAGATACATGAAAGGCTTCGTTCCACCATCTCTCTCCTCCATCATCCACTCTTTCACATGACGGAGTACATAATTTGAAATGATTTGTAAATCAATCAAGTGCCTCTTATTCTGCATAGCAGCACCTTATTAGCAACACACCAATTCTGAAAACTCAAGAGTATAGTGTTGATGTTTTCTTCCATAAATTTTTATCCTACTAGTGTAACTAATTCTTATAAACTCAATCTGTTTGACCTACGTTATCATACTTCACGATTACCATTTGCTTCCTTTGCAGAAGTCTGTTCGTCAGAAACTTCCTGGTCCTAATTGTGCACGACTCCGACTGCAGCCACAACACAATAACAAACAACCAATTTTGAAAGCTGCCATTTAGCCTTTCAATAGACTCCTTAACTCCACGATGCTACAAGATACACTTACCATGCTTATTTCTTCGGTGCTCCTCAAAAGGAATTCAAAATTGAATCACGTGGCATTAAATACTTCAATCTGAACTGGTAAAGATCGTTTAGTACGTAAACATGCGAGCTAGCCATTGCATTGTTTACTGCATGGTGAACCATGCGTGGGCAAAACATGTACTCCATTATAAAAATTTGCGTCCCCACCCACCCAATAATGTCCGCAAGTATTTAACTGTTTATCAATGCCACTGTAAATTCTGAGCACAAAAACAATATCATCATTTGAAAAGAGTTTTTGAAACATTGATATTCCATATTGTCTTCACAAACGTCTTCCACGACGACCACCCTTTCTCCTTGTGCTGTCCGATGGAATGGGCGTGACATCCTCTACATAACAAATAAAACAAAGGTTGAAAAATCAACAACAAAACACTAAAACCAAAAAATTATAAAAAAAAAGTTACTGGTGAGCACGCTCAGATTAAAGGAAACTATTTCTCTTCACCGACCTGCAGGACTCAAAGAGAGCTGGGATTATTCCAGTCATCATTGCATGCCCACCAACACACGCTCCAACACCAATATACATGAGAGAAACTTATAACAAGACATACCGATTCTGCCAATTTTCATGCCTGCTCTTGCCAGTGCACGCAAAGCTGATTGAGCCCCAGGACCAGGAGTCTTCGTTCTATAATACACGAAAGGACACCATCAAAGAATGGAACAATAACATTATTCTAGGACTGTGGAATACATACAAGCACAACTGGCATCGCTGTATCAGACCACTCAATTTGACGACACCTTACCTAGTACCTCCAGTAGCTCGAAGTTTGATATGCAAGGCTGTGACTCCCCTTTCCTTGCATATCCCTGCTACATCTTGTGCTGCTAACATGGCAGCATATGGAGAGGCTTCATCTCGATCAGCTTTTACCTTCATCCCACCAGTAACTCTAGCAATAGTCTCCCTAAAATAAAATTCGCTATTAACTTGAAATTCTTAACCTCATCATAAAACATACATAATCAAAGCACTCTTTGCACAACATACATTTGATTTAACTAAACCTATTTACAAAGCATATTAAGCACAACACTAATTCTAACAATCTGTTATACAGTTGCACTAGTCAAAAGTGGCCCATTCTCTAAGTCAACTAAGGACCACCACATAATACTATTTAATGCTTCAAGTGTCCCTTACCTCCCAGAGAGATCCGTCACATGCACGAATGTATCGTTAAAGGATGCAAAAATGTGAGCGACACCAAATACATTCTCTCCTTCAGCCACTTGTGGCCCAAGCTTGATGTTCTCCTCTTCTACCTTCTTACCCTTCCTCTTTGCCATGCTGCCAATATGCGAGAAAATATTAACAGCAAGTTAGTACGTACTCAAAAAATATAAACAATTCTTCTACGGCATATTACAGTAATGCACAAGAAAGTCGGCAGGTTAGGTTGATTACAAAGGATAGTACCTGAACACTACTGGCTAGGCGAAGATGGCGCAACGCAGAAAGAAATTTACCCACGTGCAACTCTTCAGTTTAAATGGTTATTCTTTTAATTGGATAACGTGCGGAAAAAATAAAATTGGAATGAAGTGCGTAATATAATATAGTTGTGATATCAGCAGGTGTGTTTAGGCTGGCTGTAAAATAGATGTGGCGGGGCTGAGCTTTCAAAGACTAAGATTGTGGTGTAACCGAAGTGGACATAGTACTCTTCTGCCAGAGGTTAGCAAGTTTGTAGGTGAGCTGCTTAGGTTAGTGTACTCGGCTGTCGCTGTTTGTGGTGCGAGCTTAACTACTGGACTGCAGTGTGGATTGTTTTTTGATAGTTTTACGACTTGGTTGTTCCGTTTCATTAATTACTCGAGTACCCTTTGGTTATATAGAGATGTTGAGTGCAAATTTTCTACATTATAATTGGAGCGTTAAGTGGAGTGGTATCTAACGTTGAGAAGCACTGTATCCCTAACTGTAAGTATCAAAGTGTAGCTTTCTTGGGTATGAGTGGCTGTGTGACTAGTGTATTAGTAGCTGTATAGTTTGCCATGAGGATATCTGCCTCCATGGCTTTGTAGCTGTGTGGGTTGGTGGAAGTATTGTCATTTGAACTTGTGTTACCTGAGAACATTACTTAGCTGTGGCATTACTTTTACAGCATAAAACACTCTGCAGACTTCTAGCTTTTTCTGGCTCCTCTTTTGTACTAGTTGGTTGGTCTTGATTTCATTGCTGCTACTTTACTACTGTAAGTGTAAAAGTTCATCAGGGTCAGTTTTTTGATGCAATTATCAAAGCAGGTCCTTGCACAATTATATTTATTGATGGGCACTTCTTCATTGGGTGAGGTTGTGGAGGAGGAGACTTAGAAAAAAAGAGGACAGGGGTGGAGGGGACAGAAGGAGTAGAGGGCATGTGGAGGGAGGAAGAGACTTAGGGAGGATCTAGCATGGGAAGGAGTGGCCTTAGGAAGTAGAGATATTGTTGTGTTTCTAGTAGGAACTTGAAGTACTTCCATTCTGATTAGCAGAAAGTTTTTTTCCAACTGGAAGTCGTCTCAATATAGGGACTGAGCGTTATTAGCACCTGAAGCAGTATATTCAATAATACTCTGTCTTGGTAGGAATGGAATGCATTAATGTTGTTTCCGTGGTTACAGAAATGGTATATTATATAAAATTTTAAAGTTTATGATACAATGTGTGAGGCAGTAAGATGTGTTTATTTATGTAAGGTTATTTCTGTGGTCACCTTGGTTGCATTAGCAGCTTTAGTGGTGCTGTATGCTCTTGCTGGAATACCACATGAGGTGGTTCGTATGTGTGTGATGAAGCACAGTTTACGTATGTGTGTACATGTGGTGGGCGTGGCAGTAGTTTTTTTAGTGAAAGTTCAGGATACAATACAACTAAGTTCAAGTGGACATCTTTATAATTTTATTTGTACATTTAATGACAGGGACGTCATAGTGGGGTGAGGAGCGGTAGTTTGTATTGGATCATAGGTCAATGAACCCTTACATTTTTTTTTCTTCTTTCTTTTTCTCTCTCAAGGAATTATCCATTCTTACTTACTTGATAACGTATGTACAACTCATTGCACTGTGGCAAGTATTTCGTGTGTGATACTTGGAGTTTAAGTAATCCAAGAATTTTAGTTAAAGAAATGAGTAAACTCCAGCTTAACTTTGGGGTTTAAGTCAGTGGTGGGCATTGCAGTACAACTATTGCTGGACAGCTGATCCATATAGCTATATGTATGTACTTGTTAGTATCCATTCTATCTAAGTGATAACTGTTAGCTTATGGATACTGTCATATTTCTTACACAGTGAGTCAGGTGATACTAATAATTGCATGGACTGACTTTGTTAATTTAAATGGTAAGAAGTTATATAGTGGCTGAGTTGAAGCTGTTGCTTTGTTAATGAAAGGTACATGATTGGTGTATCCAGTTGTGTGTGTTGTTGGCTTAGAGTTTGGCTCAAAGTCTTTAGAAAATGCCGTGTTGATAGCAGAGTGCCAATGGCTATGAATGCTTCATCTAGGAGACAAAGAACACTCTGTGTATGGCTAGCACGCCTCAGGGTGTGCAAGGGAGGGTGGAAGTGTGTGTGTGTCTGCATGTGTGTGTCTGTTTTAGTGTATATGTGTGCATGTGTGTGTGCATGTCAGTGTGTGTGCATGTGTGTGTTTTATGTCCGTTTGAGTGTGTGCATGTGTGTATAATATCTTACAAGATACATGTGTGTGTGTGTGTGTGTGTACATGTGTGTTTGATAGTGTGTGTATGTATCCTACAAGATACAGCCAATAGTTTTACTTCTTAGCATCAGTTATTGATTTTCTTGTATCATAGGTTGAGTAGTTTCCATTACTGTTGTGTACTGGTGTTGATGGCTGTTGCATTGTGGATATTTGGAGGTACAGGTATCATTCTACACAATTGTGCGATGTCACTGTGATTTCAGGACACGCTTGTGTTCATGGCGGTGTGTGTATCAAAACAGTTGCCACGGTTTCAACAAATTTCACTTAATGAGAGCATAAATACAGTGAGACACTGGGTTCAGTTTCAGAGTTCTTGTAGAAGGATGTGGGGAGGGAAGTGGGTTATCAGATGGAGTCAGATGTATTCAGTGGTTTCCAGATAGGTTTTGAACCAAGGAACTATTTTGACTTGTCACAAGTCTATTGACTTCTTGTGTGAATTTGCTTCTCCCGCCAATTCTTTTTTTTTTTTTTTTTTTTTTTTTTTGCTTTCTTCTTTCATTTCAAGCTATCTTGCTCAAATACTTTTATATGTTTTCCTTGACTAATAATTATAATTTATCTTAGACTTGACATTTTAATTTGGGTATTGTATGTATAGAGTAAAATGGGTGTTTGTTTCGTGATTGGCATTTTTTACATTTCTCTGCCAGCTTTCTTTTTGACTTGTATATCTGTGTAATGTAATTAGTTAAAAGAACATCCTGTGATGGATTTTATGGGTAGTGTACATGCAAGTATTTAGGCGTGATGGCTACAACGTGAGAACATGGGATTTGCAACATTTAGTGGGCGTGGCACTTACGCTAAGTCACTTATGCTTACTCACGCGCGAGTGTGAGTGTGTTGCCGGTAGTAAGAGGGAGTAGTGGTAATGACTGTATTTAGGTAATGGGTGTAGGTTAGAGTTGTGATAGCTGAGATAGGTGCCAAACTTCTCATTGCCTAATACTGCTACATGTGCAATGACCCTTCGGGGAAAAATGAAGTCAATTGAGTAACTTAAATCTGAACGTTGATGACACCATGGCGGTTCAATTTTTAGGCTTCTTAGTTCATACTATGTTGACTGTACATTACTTGTTGTTTAGAGCTGAGTCATTGTTTATTTATTACTCTGTTTGGTTTTATTGTGTTTCTCCCATTGACTTGGAGTGGAGGCTGTTTGGTATGCTTACATGTAGATGTCAAAAAGTGTCCAATTTTTTTTTTTTTTTTTTTTTTTTTTTTTTTTTTTTTTTAATTTTTAGATTGTTGTTGTAAAACGTCTTCCTTTCTATTCTCTGGTGTAGTTTCTGGATGTTGCAAACCATATATATATATGATTCAGTCATTCTCGGCTGAAATAATTACAATAATAATATTAACAGGTTTTTCGCTGTTTTGACAGCCAGTGTAATGTTTAATTAGAACTTAACCTTAACTTAACCCTTGAGGAGAACTTCAGCAAGCAGTCCAGTCCAAAGGTCAAGGTTAAGTTGTAATTGAAGTGATTGGCTGCTGAAGCTGACATGAGACAGAGTGTGATATGGCAAAATATTTCACTGAGCAGGCTAATTTATTTTCATGAGCCAGAGCAGTGAAAATAAAGCCTGAGAGTGAAATATCTAGCTTATCACTCTGAAGAGTGTAATAAGTGGTTTATTCCACACTAGATATTTCAATACTGTAGTTGGCGAGCGAGCGAAGCGAGCGAGACTCTATCAGGGGTAACTCAATCGAGATTTCGCTATATTTATTTATCTGTTTATGGGGTACGTGAGACTTCTGTTTTCGCCCGCGCTTCTAATTACGTAAGTTAGGTAAAGCGTTCACAGTTCCAGTATTTTTCAATTAACGAGCGCGGAGAATCCTGATGCACTGCCTTACGCAACTTTGTTTCAACCAAAAAGTTTACAGCTACTCTCTTCTTGAAACAATTGTGAAGTCTTTGTCAAGCTGGGCTTCTTTGCCACTGCTTTCGAAGTTTATTCAGGTAATTCTGTTAGTTTAGTCTGGGATCAGAGACTTTAGATTCTCTGATGCTGAGAATGGAAAGGGTTATACTGTGCACTACAGTTAGATGTAATTTCTGTCCTATTTTTCTGTAAAAAGAGTCTGCTAGCGAGCTCACCACTAGTTAGTACTATTAGAGGACTGGTAATCTCAGCATAAAGTTGGTTGTAGGGACTACACACTCTCCAGCTGGTATTTTAACAGCTGCTCTAACAAGTGATAGGTAGTGTAAGAACCTAGAAAAGTGACAAGTTCCTCCTGTTGCTATAACTACAAGGGTAATGGGCTTGAGCAGTACAGCATGAAATAACAACTTGAAATATTATTATGAAGGGTCATGTACCTAAAGATATCTTTGTGATGATATCTAGGGTGGAATAAATTATATATATATATATTATATATATATAATATATATATGTGACCATCTACAGGAAAATTGGGCACAACGCGGCCCCAACGAAAATTTTTTTTTTGCACTTACAGACTCCTCTGCAAGCAGATATTAAGCTCTCCAAGTTTTATCGCCGTAGCTTTAGCCATTCCAGCTATATATCGCCTAACCGTTCCCTTCGTTAGGCTTATTTAATACAATTTTAAGAACTAAATCGATCTTTTTACGACGTCTATGCATGCCGCGTTGTGCCCGATTTTCCCGTAGACGGTCACACATATATATATATATATATACATGAGTCAGAGTGTGATATGGTGAAATATTTCAAGAGCAGGCTAATTTATTTTCAAGAGCCAAAGGCAAGTGAAAATAAAGCCTGAGAGTGAAATATCTAGCCATATCACTCTGACAAAAGAGTGTAATAAGTGGTTTATTCCACACTAGATATCTTCACCTAAGTAGTTTTTTTTTGTTTATTCCACATTAGATATCTTCACTGAAGTAGTTTTTTTTGTAACTCAGGTGTAAAGTTAGCAAAGCCCTCTAGGGGCTCCCCACAACCCCAGCTGATATTATAGCAGCTGCTCTAACCTGTCTGAGTAGGCTCCACTAGGAGTAAAGGTAGCTGTAAAAACCTGTACCTGGCCCAGCAGTTGCTATAACTACTCTGGGCCATGAGATCAAGGTCACATACCTAAAAATATCATTGTGAATATCTAGCGTGGAATATATATATATATATATGTATAATTTCTATTTGCATAGTTTGCTTGAGAGCCATTTTAGTGACTGTGTAATATGAGGAAGAGATTGCTGTCCACACACACACACACACACACACACACACACACACACACACACACAGTCTGCTTCATACTGCCGTACTGCTATTATATATTCCTCCACATGTGTGGCTAAACACATACATTTGGTTCCTGCAGAGGTTCCTCCAGATGCTGAAAGAGCCAGAGGGATAGAGGGCTGTAGCTTTCTCCAGGAGGAGGAAATAGCAGGGCTACCTTGTTTATTATTTCAACATCACTTGCGTGTGATCTGGCTTCTCTTATCATTGGCGTTATCAGTTCTTTGTAAGCATTTCTGCCAGTCTGCCATATCTTTCTTGTCGTTCTGTGTGTGTGTGTTGGTGCACATGTGCAGTACTAGCTTGTAGGAACTCTTATTGACCTTCATTGGGTTCCAGATATTCTAATTTCATAGCATTCAATGAAACATGCCATTAGAGATGGTGAGAGAGAGAAGGAGGAAGGGAGGGAGGGAGGGAGGGAGGGGCTGGAGTGGAAGTTGTAGCTGTATTGCATTATGAATGTTCCTGAGCTGCTTTCATTGTGAGTAGATTTACTTTATGGTGGTTCAACTTCCTCTGTCTTATGAATGTGTACATTCAAGTACTATGGATACACGTATATTATATACGTGGTGTACACACACACACACACACACACACACACATGCACGCAAACATGTATGCATATGCAGCCACATACACCATTGGTGTGTTCCAGCTCACACATGGTGGGCAAGGTATCCCAGCTATTAAGGATTTACTAATATTCTGTACAAACAAACATACATGCATACATACATACATACATACATACATACTAATCTATAGTAATTCATATAATTATATATATATATATATATATACAGTAAAACCTCCGAATAGTGACCACGTTGGGGATAGGACTTTTGGTCTCTTCTCTGAGGTTGGTCCTTTCTCAGAGGTTCTTTTGTAAATGTTGATAAAGAGGGAAACTTGAATTAAAAATACATTCATTAATTATGCATGTCTTATATGAATGGTGTCCTGATGACAAGCATCTTATAGGAAATTTTATCTTCTGAAGTCTCAACTGTTTTCTTGTGGCTACTGGTAGCTAACTTAGTTATTTCTCCACCACTTTTATCTATTCTGATAGGATGTGCTGCCACTGGAGACACAATTTTCTGTAATAAGACAAACAAAACTTTCCAGAATAAGGGGATTGTTTGAGGCAGTATTTGCAAGGAACCACACCAGTCTTTATTTTGGTAGCTGGCCAGGTGATTTTCCTAGTAGCACTTGCTGTCCTGTGGAGATTATTTCCTGCGCTTTTTGTTCAGATAAAGATAAAAATAGAGAACTTCCCAGCCATTTAGCGAAGACCTGACAACCCAGACAAAATTAGATTCTATAGAAGTAGTGTCGTATGCCATTTTTTATTGGCTTACGTGTGACCGCAATCTCTCAAATTTCAGTAGGTGTGGTCTTTGGTCGCTCGTAGAGGGGCGAATGTATTTATTTTGAACAAGATGGGACTGAGATATTGGTCGCTGGTCGGAAATAAGAGGTGGTTGCTTCTCGGAGGTTCTAAATGCTCTATATTTGTTGTAGTTGCAATCGGGGGTGCACGATATGGTCTCTCCAGAGAGGTCGGTTGCCTCTCGCAGAGGTCGTTAATAGAAGTTTTACTGTATAATATATATATGTATATTCATAGATCATTTATAGTTCTGTACTTGTGTACTGGTGCGTATATTTATATTGACTAGTTTAGTTAGTGGTGTCCTAGTAAGCTGTGTGGCATGTACTATGTGTGTATATATATGAATGTATTGTAGCATGTGCACGTGCATTGTGTATGGCCCTGGCTGTATTTCTCGTTAAAGACACACATACATGCATTAACTTACTTGCATAACTTTCAGGTTTTTTGATGTCTTAGACTGTAAGGGTTTCTTTACTTTGGTCTTGTAATAATAATAGTGCAGTAGTCACTGGTTGTGTATGTGTGTGTGTTATTGTGTAGTGAGTGTGTATGTGTGTGAGCATGTGTGGATAGTGTGTTAGTATGAGAGTGAGAGAAGTGATTGTGTGTGCCAGTATAGTACGTATCTGTATACATAAGATTGTCAGTTTTTGTACTTGTGTGTGTTTAGTAAGGTGCCTTTATTTCTATAGACTCAATGTGTTAATATGTTGTCATAGTAATGCCGCCCACACTTTCCGTGCATGTTGAATTCATGTGCATATAGTACAGTATCAATTAGATTATTATGGTAGTGTTTCCACTTTCATCATAAAAATCCATTTCTGTTACGTAGTTTTCTGGGCAAAGTCATCACCTTTGATACTGATAACAGATGTTTATCTGTATTCTAAGTGTTG